>VFQS010001659.1_pt1 | contig 19870 bp, 16 predicted proteins | sample 3512361 | NCBI WGS metagenome assembly VFQS01 (sample SAMN10412375, study PRJNA504923) | tailings metagenome | isolation source: Relicate 1 Philex TSF3 active mining | place: Philippines
GCCTCGACTTTACGAAACTGGATGAAGACGCGCTGGCGCGCGCACGGCGCGGGCGTATCGGCATTGTGCTGCAGGCGTTTCACCTGTTGCCAACGATGACCGCGCTCGAAAATGTCGCAATCCCGATGGAACTGGCGGGGATGGATGATCCGTTCCGCCGCGCAAAGGCCGAGTTGGAAGCGGTTGGCCTTGGACATCGGTTGACCCATTATCCATCGCAACTGTCGGGCGGCGAGCAGCAACGCGTTGCCATCGCCCGCGCCATGGCCGCTGGCCCCAAAATCATATTTGCCGACGAGCCGACGGGCAATCTCGACGGATCGACCGGCACGTCGATTGTCGACCTGTTATTCGCCCGCCGTGCGGCATTGGGCGCAACGCTGCTGATCATCACGCATGACCCGGAACTCGCGCAAAAATGCGACCGCGTGATTGTGATGCAAGACGGCCATGTGGTGGAGCGTGTGGGTTGAGGTTCATCTTTAAAATCCTCCCCAATATGGGGAGGGGGACCATGCGCAGCATGGTGGAGGGGGCGTTTGGCATTGATCATGGCCTAAAGCCCCCTCCGTCAGCGCTGCGCGCTGCCACCTCCCCGTTTACGGGGAGGATTTTAATATGACCCTCCCCCTCGCCGCCATTTGGCGCATATCGCGCCGCGATCTGTCCGCACGTATTCGTGGGCTTCGGCTGCTCGCAATTTGCCTGTTTCTGGGTGTCGCGACATTGGCGGCTATTGGCAGCCTGACGGCCGGGATTTCGGACGAGCTGTCACGCCGCGGCCAGACGATCCTGGGCGGTGATATTGAGATTGGCATTGCACAGCGCGAGGCGAATGCCGCGGAAATGGCGGCGATGCGCAAGGCGGGCGCGGTTTCCGAAACCATCCGCTTGCGCGCAATGGCAATTGGCAACGACAGCCTGCTTGCGGAGCTCAAGGCCATCGACAATGTCTATCCGCATTATGGCGCGCTCACATTGCGCGAAGGCGGCTCGGCCAAAGCGCCTGCAAAAGGTGAAATCTACATCGGACCAACCTTGTCCGAACGGCTTGATATCGCAACCGGCGGCACCGTCCGTTTTGGCGAAGCAACGTTCAAGGTGGCAGGCATCATCGCGGAAGAGCCCGACCGTTTGGGCGAAGGCTTCACGCTTGGTCCAGTCGCCATCATCAACATGGCGTCGCTGCCGGACACCGGCCTCATCCAGCCGGGCAGCATGTATGAAAGCAAATATCGCATCAAGCTTGACCCGCAAGAGGATGCCACAGCCGTCGCCAAAGCGCTTGAGGCCCAATTCCCCTCCGCAGGATGGGATATTACCGACCGGTCAAACGGTGCGCCGGGAACGCGGCGTTTCATTGAGCGCATGGGGCAATTCCTGACATTGGTCGGCCTCGCCGCATTGGTGATCGCGGGTATAGGCGTCGGCAATGGCGTGGGCAGCTATCTCGCCAGCAAACGCGCAAGCATTGCGACATTGAAGGTCACGGGCGCAGATAGCCAGACGATTTTCCGCATCTATATGCTACAAATCCTTGCGGTCGCGTCCGTCGCGATATTGGTTGGCCTTGGCGTCGGCAGCGTCATGCCGATGGCGATTGGTTGGGTCGCAGGCGACATCCTGCCCGTTGCGCCGGGTTTCAACGTGCATCCGCTCCCCTTGGCGGTCAGCGCCATCTACGGCCTGTTGATCGCCTTAGCCTTTGCCCTGCCCCCGCTTGCGCGTGCCCGCACGGTACCTGCAGCCTGCCTGTTCCGCGCAATCGTCGAAGGTAACAGCCGCATCGACCGCAAAAGCAGCATCTGGGTCGTTGGCGCGATTTCCGCAATCGTGGCGTTGGCTGTTGTGACAGCACGCGAGCCGATGTTCTCGCTGGCTTTCATTGGCGCGGCGTTCGGCCTGTTGCTTTTGCTCACCGGCATCGCATTCCTGCTGCGCTTCATTGCCATTCGCCTGCCCCGTCCAAAGGCCCCACTGCCCCGGTTGGCGCTCGCCAACTTGCATCGGCCAGGCGCGCAGACGCAGGCGCTCGTCGTCGCCTTGGGCCTTGGCCTGACCTTGTTCGTCACACTCGCGGCCATTCAGACCAGCATAAATAACGAGATCAAGAACAGCGTCCCCGAGCGCGCACCAAGCTTTTTCGTGCTCGATATCCCGCGTGAAGGCGCTGCGAAGTTCACCAACATGGTCAAAGACGCAGACCCTGCCGCCACGATCAACCTCATCCCCGCGCTGCGTGGCACGATCATCGAATATGGCGGCCAGCGCGTCGATCAATTGGAAGAACTGCCCGAAGGCGCATGGGTGCTCAATGGCGATCGTGGCCTGACCTACAGCGCAGATATTCCAAAAGGCAGCGAGCTCGTAGAGGGCAAATGGTGGCCCGCCGATTATAAAGGGCCCGCGTTGGTCAGCCTTGATGCCGAAATCGCTGAAGTGCTGAATGTTGGGATTGGCGATAGTCTGACCATCAGCCTGCTTGGCGTCGAAGTCCCCGCCAAAATTGCGTCACTACGCACCGTCAATTGGGAGAATTTTGGCCTTAATTATGTGATGGTGTTTTCACCCGGTAGCCTCGACGCCGCGCCGCACAATATGGTGGCGACGTTGACGGTGTCAAAGGACGCCGAGCGCGTCTTAGCCAAATCCTTACCGCCCGCATTCCCCTCATCGTCCCTGATTGAGGTTGGCGAGGTCACTGCGCAGATCACCATTTTGCTGAGCCAAATGGCGCAAGCCATCGCGGCAGCCGCGTCCATCGCGATATTGGCGGGCATTGCTGTTCTGGTCGGTGCCATCGCCGCTGCGCGCCAGTCACGCATCTATGACGCCGTAATCACCAAGATGCTGGGCGGCACACGCAGCCAGATATTGGGCGCACAGGCGATGGAATATGGCATCTTGGCCGTGGTGCTCGGATTGCTCTCGCTCGCGCTTGGCATGGGGGCGGCATATTATGTCGTCGTGCACATCTTCGATTTCAGCTTCGCGCCCGATTATGGCATATTAATGCTGACATTGGTCGGTGGTGCGGGGATGACATTCATACTCGGGATTGTCGGTTCACTGCCGATATTGGCCGCGCGGCCTTCGGAGGCGCTCAGGAGCCTTTAAATATTCACCGTAGAACTAAGGTTTTTTATCTGCAGCCAAATGCGTCGCCATCGGTGCCGACAATATCAACTGCGCCATATGGTAGGCCAGCGTCGGTAACAGCACCATGCCCGCAATGGCCGGTGGAAATATCGTGGCGGCGAGCGGCGCGCCAATGGCGATGCTTTTCTGTCCGCCTGAAAACAGCATCGTAATCCGGTCACCGCGTGGCAGTTTCATGACCCCGCCCAGCACCCACGCGCCGCCAAAACCGATGACCAGCATGATCGACAGCGCCACCGCCAGCCAAGCCAGTTCATCGCCGCGCACAATGCTCCAGATACCCGCAACCACGGCGCCTGAAAACGCGACATAGACCGCAATCGCAATCGATATGCGGTCCATCCATGTTGCGAGCGATTTGTGCCCATCGACCCATGGTTTGAACCACCGCTGCATCATCTGGCCAAGTGCAAAGGGCAGCAACAAGATCAACGCAATCCGTCCCAACGCTTCCCCCGACACGCTGCCTTCGCCCACATGCGCGAGCAAAGCGAACAGCACGGGCGAAAAGACCACGCCGACAAGGTTAATCAACGCGGCTGCCACCACCGATGCGGCAACATTGCCTTTGGCCAATGCGCAATAGGCGGCGGCCGACTGCACCGTTGATGGCAAAATGCCGGTAAACAATATGCCGAGCGCCAGCGTGGCCGAAAGGACATTGTCGAAAATATGCGATAGCGCCAATCCAGCGGCGGACATCACCCCAAATACAAACAGGAAAATCGCGCCCTGCAGCCGCCAGTTGCGCACGCCGTTGACAACCTCTTGCCGCGGCAACCGCACACCGTTCAGGAAAAAGAGCACGAAAATTGCCGCCGACGATATCATAGCCGCAATATTGGCAGCCGCCCCACGCACGGGTAGAAAGCTTGCCAGCAATATCGTGCCAAGCAGCAAAAGAACGAAGCGGTCAGCAAAGATACGGGCAAACATGGCGATGCTTTGACCGGAACAATCGCCTATTGCAACACCAGCGATGTTGCGCCGCAACACATATTGGGTTAAGGGCCCGCGAGAATCTGGTGGCATGTGGCTACCACGACGACCTTCCAAAAGGCCCATTTCTAAATGTCATTGCGTAATATCGCCATCATCGCGCACGTCGATCACGGCAAAACCACCCTTGTTGACCAACTGTTTCGTCAGTCTGGCACCTTCCGTGAGAACCAGCGCATCGAAGAGCGCGCCATGGATTCGAACGACCTCGAAAAAGAACGCGGCATCACCATTCTTGCCAAGTGCACATCGGTCGAATGGAACGAAACCCGCATCAACATCGTCGACACCCCGGGCCACGCCGACTTTGGCGGCGAAGTTGAACGCATCCTCTCGATGGTCGACGGCGTTATCTTGCTCGTCGATTCCTCCGAAGGCGCGATGCCACAGACGAAGTTTGTTACCGGAAAGGCCTTGGCGCTTGGTTTGAAGCCAATCGTCGTTGTCAACAAGATCGACCGTCCTGACGAGCGCATTCAGGAAGTGTTGGACGAAGTGTTCGACCTGTTCGTTTCGCTGGATGCGACCGATGAGCAGCTCGATTTCCCTGTGCTCTATGCATCGGGCCGTAATGGCTATGCGTCGACCGACCCAAGCTTACGCGAAGGCACGCTGACGCCGATGTTCGAAACCATCGTCAGCCATGTTCCAGAGCCAAAGGCCGACGTTGATGGCGAGTTCAAGATGCTTGTCACCTTGCTTGACCGCGACAATTTCCTTGGCCGTATCCTGACTGGCCTCGTGCTGTCCGGTACCGTCAAAGTAAACCAGCAAATCCACGCATTGAACCCCGACGGCAAGGTTGTCGAAACCGGCCGTGCATCCAAGATCATGTCCTTCCGTGGTCTTGAGCGCGTTCCTGTTGACGAAGCGAAGGCTGGCGACATTATTTCCATCGCCGGTTTGACCACCGCGACTGTCGCCGACACGATTGCCGAACCAACAGTGACCGAGCCATTGCAGGCGCAACCTATCGATCCGCCAACATTGTCGATGCGCTTTTCGGTAAACGACAGCCCGATGGCTGGCCGTGAAGGCACGAAGGTCACGAGCCGCATGATCCGCGACCGTTTGATGCGCGAAGCCGAAAGCAACGTCGCCGTCCGTATTACCGAAGCGGAAGACAAGGACAGCTTTGAAGTGGCTGGCCGTGGCGAACTTCAGCTGGGCGTTCTTATTGAAACCATGCGCCGCGAAGGCTTTGAACTTGGCATCAGCCGCCCACGGGTGCTGTTCCGCGAAGACGAAAATGGCCAAAAGACCGAGCCCTATGAAACGGTCGTCATCGACGTTGATGATGAATATTCCGGTACAGTCGTTGAAAAAATGGCCGTGCGTAAAGGCGACCTTGTCGACATGCGTCCTTCAGGTGGCGGCAAGACCCGCATCACCTTCAGCGCGCCATCACGTGGCCTGATCGGTTACCATGGCGAATTCCTGTCCGACACGCGCGGCACGGGGATCATGAACCGTTTGTTCGAAAAATATGGCCCACATCGTGGTCCAATCGAAGGCCGCAAGAACGGCGTTTTGATTTCCAATGGTGCGGGTGAAGCCGTTGCGTACGCGCTTGGCCCATTGGAAGAACGCGGCATCTTGATGGTATCGCCCGGTGAAGCTTTGTACGAAGGCATGATCATCGGCGAAAATGCCAAGCCCGACGATTTGGAAGTGAACCCAATGAAGTCGAAGCAGCTGACGAACTTCCGTTCGACCGGCAAGGACGACGCCATCCGCCTCACCCCGCCAAAGCGTCTCACGCTTGAGCAAGCCATTGCCTATATCGATGACGATGAAATGGTTGAGGTGACGCCAAAGAACATCCGCTTGCGCAAGCGTTTGCTTGATCCGAACGAGCGGAAAAAAGCATCACGCGCCAAACAGGCGGCATAAACAAAAAAGGGCGCCGATTTGGCGCCCTTTTCTTATTGGGAATGTCCGGTTCGCTTAGAAACGGATTGCCGCATGAGACGGCAAAACTAAACGGCCTCACCCGCAGCGACGCCGCTCGCCCATGCCCATTGGAAGTTATAGCCACCCAGCCAGCCCGTGACATCCACAGCCTCGCCGATACAAAACAGCCCCGGCATTTTCTTGGCTTCCATTGTTTGTTGCGACAGGCCGTCGGTGCTAATCCCGCCAAGCGTAACCTCGGCCTTGGCATAGCCCTCACTGCCATTGGGCACGAATGGCCAACAATCGAGCAATGCGCCCGCCTCTGCCAGCTTGACGTCGCTTTGGTCGGCAAGATTCCCGTGCAGCGCAAGCTTATCCGCCAAAGCCTCCGCCAACCGGGATGATAGGACGCGATCAAGCGTCGATTTGATGGTGGCCTTTGGCCGCGCGCGCTTTTCGGACAAGAGCCATGCCGGCGCATCATGATCCGGCAGGAAGTCGATCCCAACGCGGTCACCGGGCCGCCAATAGCTGCTGATCTGAAGCACCGCAGGGCCGCTCAGTCCGCGGTGGGTGAACAGGGCTGCTTCGCGGAATGCCGTTTTGCCATGCTGCGCAACGACTTCGGCCGATACGCCGGACAATTCACGGAACAGGACATCATCCCCGCCCAGCGTCAGCGGCACCAAAGCTGGCCTTGGCTCCACAATCTTCAATCCAAATTGTCGGCCCAAATCATACGCAAATGCGGTCGCACCCATTTTCGGAATGCTTGGGCCGCCCGTGGCAATGACCAAAGACGCGGCAGATGCGCGCAGGCCGTTATACATGACATGATAGACACTGCCGTTATGCGACACCTCGCCAACCGGGGAATTGAACGCAAAGTCCACACGGCCGCCAAGCGTTTGCGATCGGTCGCATTCTTCCATGAGCATTTCGACAATCTGGCGCGCGGATCCGTCACAGAACAATTGGCCAAGCGTTTTTTCATGAAAGGCGATGCCATAGCTGCGCACCAGTTCGATAAAATCCTGCGGCGTATACCGTCCCAACGCCGACTTCGAAAAATGCGGGTTGGCGGACAGATAACGTTCTTGTGCATGGACCGTTGTCGCGTTGACGTTGGTGAAATTGCACCGGCCACCGCCCGAAATCAGGATTTTCTTGCCCGGTCCCGTTGCATGGTCAATAACCAGCACGCGCCGTCCGCGTTGCCCTGCGGTCAGCGCACACATCAGTCCCGCGCCGCCAGCGCCCAAAATTATTACATCATAGTTATTCGAAATTGCCATTTTGAAGTCCCTGCACTGCCCGCGCCATATTGCCAAGTGCTATGCTTTGCGGCAAAGCCACGCGCATGACTGAAGAGACCAAAGCTGCAGGGGCAGATACCCCACCCGATCACTTGTCGATTAACCCGATGAGCCCGTATTTCGACGGCGATTTGTTGTCGCGCGGCGTGGGTATTCGTTTCAAGGGCGAAATCCGCACAACTGTTGAGGAATATTGCATTTCCGAAGGCTGGATTAAGGTTCAGGCCGGCAAATCACGCGATCGCAAGGGCAACCCATTGCTGATCAAGCTCAGCGGACCTGTCGAAGCTTGGTTCGAAGACCTTGGCGACAACGCACCGGTGGCCAAAGCCTAGTCATCAGGCTGTATCATTTCGGGAAAACCGAAATGAGCTTGGCCAATTGGTCATTGACCGGACCCAGTTGATCATCGGGCGTCATCCCAAGCCGCACGATCGTCAACCGATGCTGCGGTGACACCACGACAAATTGGCCCAGATGCCCCAGCGCGGCGAACACATCCGATGGCGCTTTTCCGGGAAACAGGACCTGATTGCGCGGGTCATTTCCCGTGCGGTTCAGCCAGATATGCGCGCCATAACTGCGGTTATTCGGGCTGGGCGTTTTCATAAAGCGCATCCAGCTTGTCGGCATCAACTGCGCGGCCTGAACCGACCCGTTATTGCGCAGAAATTCACCGAACTTAGCCCAGTCGCGGGCCGTGCCGTGGATCATACTTCCGCCCAGCATGGTGCCATTCCGGTCGAATTCCGGGACAAAGCTGGTCATCCCCAATGGCTCGAACAGCCGCCCACGCGCATATTCGAGCATGGCGTCGCGGCGCACCACCGGATCCTTACTGTCGGTCAGCGACCGGGTCATGATGTCCGCAAGAATATGGCTCGTTGCCGAGCTATATGCGAATTTTTCGCCCGGATTGGCCTCAAGCGGCCGTGTTTCGGCATAACGGGCAACATGTTCGCGGCCATCCAGAAACAACATGCGCGGGGTGTCGGCATCAAAAATCTCAATGTCACCTTCAGCCATTTCGGTGTGGTCGAGGCCTGACGACATATGCAGCAAATGCCGCAGCGTTATTTTTGCGCGGTTATCGCGCGGTGTTTGCCATTCGGAGACAATTGCGGGCTCATCCATCGCAAGGCGACCGTCTGCCACCATTAGGCCAACCAATATGGCCGTAACGCTTTTGGCCATGGACCAGCTAATCAACCGCGTGTCAGGGCCGTATCCCGGCGCATAACGTTCCGCAACAACCCGGCCACCTTGCATGACGACCAATGCGCGGGTTTCGCCAACAGCGGGATCTTCGAAAAACGGCGCGATGGCATCGGCAAGCTTCTCTTGGCTCACCACTGCGTCGTCGGCGATCTGGATAAAGCCGGGGCCAACGGGCTTTGCAGGCGGCTCTGCGCCGCATCCAGCGAGGGTAAGTGCCGTGAATGCACAAAAAGCGGTTGCCGCGCGGCGGAAATTGTTTCTAGGCATAATATAGTTCGATGCACCAAATGGAGGGTCTATGGCAACCGCAACTTCAAAAGCTGAACCAAAAGCACCGCGCCCACGGTCCAAGACCCTGAAAATAATCGTCGCGGCATTGGCGGTGATTGCGGCTGTGTGGTTCGCGTGGAACTGGAACAGCATCAAAGGCCAAGCGCGCCTCGGCGCCGCATATGGCGCGCACATTACCTGTTCGTGCCGTTATATCGAAGGCCGCGACATGGCCTCTTGTGAGACCGATAAGGAAAAGGGCTTGGAAATCGTGCGCCTCAGCGACGATCCCGAAAACAAGCGGATTTACGCGTCGGTTCCCTTTTTGGCAGAAGCCGTGGCCGAACGCCGCGGTGCAAATGGCTGCATTCAGCTTAATCAGGCAGAAATAGACGCGCTGTAATAGGTCCTGACCCTAACGTTTTGCGGGTACGAGGATGAACGCAGAACAGAGCAGTTCAATGATGCCTGCGGTCACCGCAATGAACGCCGGCGTAACGCCCGGCTTCCAGAATGCCATGCTGGCAATACACATCAAAACGACGCCAAGCACCAGATAAAGGCGCATTCCATATACGGTCTGGAACACCAGATAGCGCGCCGCAACCGTCAACAAGGCGATCGAAAAGAACCATTGGCTGAATGTGCCGCTGACCAGATATGCAATGACAAGGCCGATGATCAGAAACGCCGTCGACTGCAACGCCAGCGTCTCCATCGGATTGGGTGATCGGGTTTTGCCGCGTCTATAAACAGAACGCGCCAGCAGAACCGATATGGGATGAATGGCCATGCCCCCAAAGAATAACGTCGCCATGCCCGCGGTCAGGCTGATGTTCATGGTGACCAGTCCGGACAATGTCCAGACAAGCCCCGATGCAAAGATACCGACCCCACCGTTGACATATGCCCGGCGCATGTCGCGCTGCGCTTCTCCCAAATGCATGAACTTCATCCCCCCTCAGAAGTCGACATTATGTCACGCAGCCGCCGCTATTTCCACCGCCATCGTTTCTTCAATCCAGCCACCGCCAAGCACGCGGTCACCGTCATATAATACCGCGGCTTGCCCCGGAGCGACGCCATATTCGGGCGTATCAAAGCGCAACCATTCGCCATCCATCCGCGCGGGGACCGGGCGGGACATTGACCGGACCTTGGCCATCACGGGCCGGTCCCCAATATCTGCCAGCCAATTGGCATCGATAATGCGCGCAGCCTGCACCGCCAGCGCCTCGCGCGGCCCAACGATCACGCGCTGCGTGGCGGGATCAAGCCGGATGACATATAAAGGCACGGGCTGACCGCCAACCTCTAACCCTTTACGCTGCCCGACGGTGTAATGGATAAGGCCCTTGTGCTGTCCAAGTGTGCGGCCATCCAGGTGGACGATATCGCCACCCACCTCTGCATCTGGACGGATTTTGCGCACGACGCTGGCATAATCGCCATCCGGCACAAAGCAGATATCCTGACTGTCGGGTTTCATGGCCACGACTAGCCGCATTTCCTGCGCAATCGCGCGCACATGCGGCTTGGGCATGCCGCCCAAGGGAAAGCGCAAATAATCAAGCTGATGCTGGGTCGTTGCAAACAGGAAATAGCTCTGGTCACGTGCAGGGTCAAAAGCGCGATGCAATTCTGCACCTGCCGGTCCTTCAACGCGGCGGACATAATGGCCCGTGGCAAGGCAATCTGCGCCAAGCTCGCGTGCCAGCCGGAACAGATCGGTAAACTTAACGCCCATGTTGCACCGAACGCACGGAATGGGCGTGCGCCCCGCCATATATTCATCGGCGAAATGGTCGATGACCGATTCGCGAAACTGGCTTTCATGATCGAACACATAATGCGCGATGCCCAATTTATCGGCAACGGCGCGCGCGTCGCGAATATCCTGCCCCGCGCAGCAGGCACCAGCGCGTTTTACCGCGCTGCCATGGTCATATAGTTGCAGCGTCACGCCAATGGTTTCGGCACCCGACCGCGCAGCCAAGGCCGCAACAACAGACGAATCGACGCCGCCCGACATCGCAACAACGATTCGTTTGCCGGCAAGATCGGGCCCGAGTTGGAAATCAGAATGATAAATATCGTCAGTCATGGGAGTGCCTCCCTAATGGCTTGCACTTCTAAAAGCCAGTTTTCCGTAAGAATCCACGAGGGGCCGCGAACGGGAAAGGTCGGCGGAAGGTAATGGCTGTTAACCTTGCCTAACATCTTTTGAAGATCGCCTTTACCCATTGTTAGAACATCTGGTGCTATAACAGCGCCATGGAAATGAACTTTCCCCATCACGCGTTACGCCAAGATTCGGATATCAGCCGGAAGGACAGGCAATCCGCCCTTGATGCTGCCCGCTTGCGGCAAGCGAACAGCCGGACGGTCCGGTTCCTTCACCAGGCCGATCAAGGTGGCGCGGCGGAACGCGACGATCTTGCTGCCCGAATTCACTGTTTCGCGGCGGCCCCCAATGCCGAACGCGCCGTGGGTGGCTCATTTTGGCATAAATCCGGACCAGAAAAAACTAATGAACTATCTGTTTACCATACTGCTTTAGGCAATATCAAAGCCCACTTCCTACCTATCGATGCAACAGGAACCGAGTTAACGCTGGCGGGGCATGGAGCAGGAAAAGAATCATGATTGAGAACCAGAAATTCCGTCCATCGCAGGTCATTGGTCCATTGGGCGAACCGCTCACGCTAGAAAGCTTGCCACCTCCCGGCACAACGCGGTGGGTTGTCCGCCGCAAAGCGGAAGTCGTCGCTGCGGTGAATGGCGGGCTATTGTCCATCAATGACGTGTGCGAACGCTACGATCTGACGCTCGAAGAATTTGCGTCGTGGCAGCGGGCTGTCGACCGGTCGGGTATGCCCGGCCTGCGCGTAACCCGTATTCAGCATTATCGCGACTTGTACGAGCGTCAGCAAAAATACTGATCGCGCATTTGCAGGAACCAGCGAAAAGATTAGCCCCGCCTTGTGCGGGGTTTTTCGTGCGGACCGTTGGCTGAGGCTATTGTTCGGGCCGTCCTTTACTGTTGTTTGTCGAAACATATCGACGACAGTTCCTATTGTTGCGGACAAGCTTTTCCCCTATCGTATATACATCATCAGGCGGTTTAGCTGTTGGTATTCTGCTGCTTGCAGGCAGTGACTTATTAAGGCAATACAGCTCCGTTATAAAAACATTGGGTTGCGTCACGCGCGCCCGCGACAGAATTTGGAACATCGGTATGAATTACGAAACAACTTTGAGCAGTTCGCTGGATAGCGATGTGATGGTGGATAACGCAGAACGCAACCGGCGTCGGCGGAACATCGCGCTGATTGTTGTCGCAATTTTGGCCGTTGCGGGCGCCGCTTATTATTTCTTTGGTAGCAGCACCGCGGCACCGACTGACGCCGACAAGGCTGGCCAAGCGCAAACCGTCACCGTTGTTGCCCCTGGCCGCGATTCTGTTGTGCGCGCCATTAACGCGACGGGCACACTGGCCGCGCGTCGTGAAATTCCCGTTGGCGTCGTTGGCGAAGGCGGACGCGTGCTTCAGGTATATGTCGATGCTGGCGACTGGGTGCGCCAAGGTCAGGTTCTTGTGAGCGTTGACCGCTCAGTCCAGACGCAGCAGGCCGCCGCGCTTGAGGCGCAGATTGGTGTCGCGCGCGCAGACCTGCAACTCGCACAAAACGAACTCGACCGCGCCATGCAGCTTGTCGAGCGCGGTTTCATTTCAAAGGCGGATGTCGATCGCAAGACCGCAACGCGCGACGCGGCGCGTGCCCGCGTCAATGTCACCAATGCGCAGCTTGCCGAAACCCGTGCACGCAACGCACGGCTTGACGTCCGTGCGCCGGTGTCGGGTTATGTCCTGCAGCGCAATGTTGAAACCGGTCAAACGGTGTCCGCAGGCAGCGGAATCCTGTTCCGCATCGCCAAAGATGGCGAGCTCGAACTGCAGGCGAAGTTAAGCGAAGATGATTTGGGTCAAGTTGCTGTCGGTGTCCCTGCGACCGTCACGCCAGTCGGGACAGATCGCGCCTTCAACGGCAGCATCTGGCAGATCGCGCCGATGATTGACGCCCAAAGCCGCCAGGGCATGGCGCGCATCGCATTGCCTTTTGACACGGCATTGCGTCCCGGCGGATTTGCTTCGGTCGAGATCAAGGCAGGCACGATGACGGCACCGGTTCTACCAGAATCCGCAGTGCAAACGGGCCGTGAAGGCAGCTTTGTCTATATTGTCGGCAAGGATAACAAGGTACAGCAACGCCCCGTGAAGGTCGGTTCGGTCACTGCAAATGGTTTGATTATCGAACAGGGCCTTGATGGCACCGAACGCGTCGTTTTGTACGCAGGTGGCTTCCTCAATCCGGGTGAAACGATTAATCCCAAGCTTTTGAAAAAGCAGTAAGTTTTGGGCCTCTCGGGATATAAATTATGAATTTAAATAACATTTCCGCATGGTCCATCCGGAACCCCGTGGTTCCGATCGTCTTGTTCGTCGCGCTCACGCTGGCGGGCATCGTGTCGTTCAACAATATGGACGTGCAGAACGAACCCGACATCGAATTTCCGATCGTAGTTGTATCGATTTCACAACCGGGTGCTGCGCCAACAGAAATTACAACGCAGATCACGCAAAAGGTCGAATCCGCGATCCGAAGTGTTCAGGGTGTGCGCAATATTGACGCTACCTCAGTCGAGGGTAACACATCAGTCCGCGCCGAGTTCGAAATTGGCGACGACATCAACGCCGCGGTCAGTGAAGTCAAAAACGCGGTCGACCAGATCCGCAGCGATTTGCCTGACGGCATTTTAGAACCTCAGATTTTCAAGGTTGCAACATCCAGCGACCCGATCGCCTATTTCGCGGTTGAAGCCAGCGACATGACGCTTGAGCAACTCAGCTGGTTTGTCGATGACACCGTCGCCCGGCGTTTGCTCTCGGTTGAAGGCATGGCGTCGGTTAGCCGTAACGGCGGTGTAAACCGTGAAATTCGCGTCGTTCTCAACCCTGCCAAAATGCAATCGCTTGGCGTGACTGCAAGCCAGATCAACAGCGTCCTTCGTCAGCAAAATATCAACGCGTCGGGCGGACAATCACAGATCGCAGGATCACGCCAATCGGTGCGCGTCCTTGGCAACGCAACCGATGCGTTCGCGTTGAGCCAAACGCAAATCAGCCTTGGTGGCGGTCGTGCTATCAAATTGGCCGATGTCGCTGACGTGACCGATGGGTTCAGCGAACAGAGATCCATGGCATTTGCCGGCGGCAAGCAGGTGGTCACCTTTGCCATGTCGCGCGCGAAGGGCGCATCCGACGTCACCGTGTTCGACGACGCGATGACCAAGATTGCCGAAATCAAAAAAGAAAACCCGGGTATAAAGTTCATCACGTTGTTCAACAGCGTCGATTATACCAAAGGCCAATATAAAAGCTCGATGGCTGCGATGATTGAAGGCGCATTGCTTGCCATTGTCGTTGTGTTCTTGTTCCTGCGCGACTGGCGTGCGACGATTATTTCTGCGATTGCCATTCCACTGTCCGCCATTCCGACTTTTTGGTTCCTCGACCTGTTGGGCTTCACGCTCAACACCATGTCACTGCTCGCGCTGGGCCTCGTTGCCGGGGTACTGGTGGATGATGCTATTGTGGAAATCGAAAATATCGTCCGGCACATGCGGATGGGCAAATCCGCCTATCAGGCGTCGATTGATGCTGCCGACGAAATCGGCCTTGCCGTGGTTGCGACCACCTTCTCGATTGTAGCGGTGTTCCTGCCCGTTGGACTCATGCCTGGTGTTGCGGGGCAATATTTCAAGAATTTTGGTCTAACCGTGGTCGCCTCGGTTCTCATGAGCCTTGCCGTTGCGCGCATGATCACGCCAATGGTTGCTGCCTATTTCTTGAAATCAGGTGGCATGGCCGAACATGGCGAAGCAAGCTGGATCGATCGTTATATGAAGATCTTGCGCTGGTCGCTTGGCCATCGTCGCTGGATGATGGGCATTGGGGCGGTCGCTCTTGGCATTACCATTGCTCTGCTTATCATCCTGCCCAAGCAGTTCTTCCCCGACGGCAATACCGATTTCAGCCGCGTGCGTATTGAAATGGTACCCGGCACGACGCTTGAGCGGACCCGCGAAGTGGCTAATGAGGCAGCTACGATCATCGAAAAGCAGCCCGAGGTGAAAACAGCCCTTCAAAGCCTGCGCGAAGGCAGCGCCAACATTTTCATTACACTGCATGAAGACCGCGCACGGACGAGCCAACAGTTTGAAGAAGATTTGACGCCACTGCTCACAAAAATCGCGGACGCACGCGTTACGTTTCAGGCGAACGGCCCGGGTGGCGGCGGTTCGGGGCGTGACGTATCGGTCATGCTGTCGGGTTCCGACCCCAAGAAGCTCGACCAGACTGCGGCAACGCTTGTTGAACAGATGAAGACGCTGCCCGAATTGCGTGCGCCACGCATTTCGGCTGATTTACAGCGTCCTGAATTGATTATCACGCCGCGCACGGATTTGGCGTCGCAGCTTGGTGTATCGACCGTCGCGCTCAGCCAAACGATCCGTATCGCCACGCTGGGTGACATTGACCAGAACAGCGCGAAATTCTCGCTGTCCGACCGCCAGATACCTATCCGCGTAATGCTCGCGAAAGAATCCCGCCAGAACCTTGATACCATCCGCAACCTCCCCGTCCCATTGGCAAACGGTGGCTCGGTGCCGCTGTCCCGGGTTGCGGACATCAGCTTCGGTGCTGGCCCCACTTCGGTCCAACGCCGTAACCAGAATTTCCGTATCTTCATTGGGGCGGATTTTGCACCGGGTATCGTTTCGTCCGAGGCCGACAAGAAAATTGATAACCTACCTATCATGAAAAACTTGCCCACGGGCGTGTCGCGTGCACCCTATGGCAGTCAGGAATGGGAGCAGGAAATGCAAAGCGACTTCCTCGTGGCGCTGATTTCCGGAACCTTGCTGGTGTTCGCGGTGCTGGTGCTTTTATACCATCGCTTCATGTCACCTTTGGTCAATATGGGCTCTTTGCTGCTCGCGCCTTTGGGTGGCTTGGTGGCGATTGCTTTGGCAGGGCAGCCAATCTCCATGCCCGTGTTCATCGGCATATTGATGCTCTTTGGCATCGTTGCGAAAAACTCCATTCTGCTGATCGACTTTGCCATTGAAGAAATGGCGCGCGGTGTTCCCAAGTTCCAAGCCATCATGGAAGCCGGCCATAAACGTGCGCAGCCAATCGTTATGACCACGGTCGCGATGACCGCCGGCATGGTGCCAACCGCGCTCTCGCTTGGCGGTGACGGCCAGTGGCGCTCGCCAATGGGCACCGTCGTGATCGGCGGCCTGATCGTCTCGACCCTGCTGACCTTGCTGATCGTTCCTGCGGGCTTCAGCCTTGCCGATGGTTTTGAAAAGCGCGTTGGCCCGTGGTTGCGCACACGGTTGCTAACCTATGACCCCGACAAGCATGGCAAAGATGTCGCTCCGCCCGCCGCCACGCCTGCAAAGGCAACTGACAAAACAGCGGGCAAGGACGACCTCGGCGGACTTCAGCCTGCGGAGTGACGCTTTACTTGGCAGCTTGGCAGGCCTTGGCTAAGGCAGTGATGTGAAATCTGCCGATAAACTGGGACAGTCGGAGAAAATCCGGTATGCCGAACGCGACGCTGAACTGCGTCAGATGCGGATTATCGCCACGGCCTTGCTGCTGGCGATGGCCGCTTTGTTCGTCTTCGCCAAATATATGGAAACCCGCTATGACGGCCATTGGGGCTTTCTGCGCGCCTTTGCAGAGGCTGGTATGGTCGGCGGTCTGGCGGACTGGTTTGCCGTCACCGCTCTGTTCCGCCACCCGCTTGGCATCCCCATTCCGCACACCGCGATCATTCCGAATAATAAGGAACGGCTTGGCCGGACACTTGCGAGCTTTCTGCGTACCAACTTTCTGACAACCAAGGTTGTTGCGCGCCGCGTGCAGCGCATGGATGTCGCGGGCGCAATGGGCAAATTTTTGAGTGCGCCTGCCGGTGGCGAAGGCCGCATGCGCATGGGTGCCTCTCGCCTGCTGGGGGATATCATCGCCGCGCTCGATGATGAACGCCTTGGCGGTGTAGCCAAGGGCGCAATCCGCAAGCAGCTCGACAAGTTGGATATTGCCCCGCTGCTCGGCCAATTGTTGACCGCGATGATCCGCGAGCGCCGGCATATTCCTGTGCTCGACGGCATCATCAAATGGGCCTCGGCCACGCTGGAGGCCAATGAGCATCTCATTCGCCAAATGGTGGAGGAACGCGCCAACACAATCATGCGCTGGACTGGCCTTGACGACAAATTGGCCAACGCCATTGTCAATGGCCTCAATAAGCTGCTGCACGAAATGGCGGAAGACCCCGACCATCCTTTACGGGAAAAGGGCGAAGAGGGCCTCGCCAGCCTTGCGCACGACCTACGCCATGACAAGGAATTGCAGGCAAAGGTCGCGCATTGGAAGGGGCAGTTGCTCGAAAATCCGGCGATGGGCAAATGGATCAACAGCCTCTGGGACCAAGGCCGCGATGGCCTGCTAAAGGCCGCACGCAACCCCGACGCCGCGTTGGCGGGCAGCTTTGGCGATGCGCTGATAAAACTTGGCGGCAGGCTTCAGGAAGATTCAGGCCTAAAGCTTCAAATCAACCGCTTCGCGCGCCGCGCGATTGTCGGCACCACCGAAAATTACGGCGACAATATCGTGACGCTTGTTTCCGATACGGTGGCCCGCTGGGACGCATCAACCATCACCGACCGCGTCGAAAATGCCGTGGGCAGCGACCTCCAGTTCATCCGCATTAACGGAACATTGGTCGGCGGCATGGCGGGCATCGTCATTCATGCCGTTGGTTTGCTAATTTAAGCCAATTACAGCGCCGATATCATCCGTTCGGTTGCCTCGGCGGCCAAGCGGGCGGCGCGTTTTAGGTTGGTTTGGAAATCGTCCGAGCTGTCGCCATTGGCATTATCGCTCGTTGCCTTGATCGCAGCCCATGGCACGTCCATGCGGGCTGCGGCTTGGGCAACGGCAGCGGTTTCCATATCGATGATGTCGCCGCCAAGGACGCGGTGCAGGCGGCTGCCATGGTCGTCGCATTCCATGAAGCAGTCATTTGTGATGATCCGCACTTTCGGTAGCCCCGTCTCTGGCATGATCGCGGCGTGATAGGGTTCGGCATGCGCCTCACCAATCGGCCATGCCCCTGCCCGATAATGCACAAACCCGTCGGCACGCGAGGCACCATAATCGCCCTGCACGGCTTGCGTGATCTGGAAACAATGGCCGTCATGGTCGCTCAATTTACCCGCAGTGCCGACCACCAAAAGCAAATCGGCATGATAATGTTCGACCAGCATCATCGCCGCCATCGCCGCATTCACCTTGCCAATGCCGCTGCAGGTGATGGCGATATTGCGGCCACCGGATTGGACCTGACGGACCATGAAACCGTGCAACGGCTCGCTATTGGCGCTTTGGCCGGGGAACAACGCAGCGGCTTCGGCGTCCACGCCGGTAATGATGCCAATGGTTCTGAACATGCTGCGTCCTCCAATAACTCGCCCAAAGGAGAAGCTTAGCGCAGCATTAAAGTAATTATGATGACATAAACGTTAGCACGGCCAAATTATTGGCTGGCGGCAATCATATCTTCAATACGGACGAACTTTTCGCGCGGGGCGCCGTCGCGGGCACGGGCAATCTCTGCCTCTTCAATTTTCTTCCAGTCGCTAAATGTGACAATGTCGACCTTGCGTAACGCCAGCAGCGAATCCAGACCGGCACGACCATCTTTGTCGGCGCTTATGGGCATATCCTCCGCCACGGCATCGACGATATTATATCCATCGGGCCGGTTGGTTCCGATAGTGCCAGATGGACCACGCCGGGCCCAGCCGACGCAATAGAGACCCGGCAATATCCTGCCGTCCAGATTGGCAAAGCGGCCACGGCCATGTTCATACGGCACGCCGTCAATGGGCGGCGTTTGATAGCCAATGCAGCTGATGACCATGGAACAATCGATGGTGTAGATCTCACCCGTGCCAACACTGCGATACTGGTCATCCAGCCGCATGCGCTCCACGCGAACGCGCTGCACTTTGCCATCGCCCTCAATCGCGATGGGGGCAGCAAAAAAGTCAAAATTGATGCTGATGACTTTATCCGCACGAAACGCCTCTGGAATGGCGGCAAATTCGCGCAGATGGGTGACGGACTTGCGAACGCCTGGCTCCAACAGCGCATCTTCGCCAATGTCGGGCAGATCGTCCTTGTCGACCCGCGGGGTTGCCCGCTGCAAATGCGCGAGCTCGCCGAGTTCTTTGGGCGTCATCGCAATTTGGTGCGGACCACGCCTGCCCAAAATGGTGATGTCCTCAACACCCGAATGATCCAGCCCATCGAGCGCGTGACTCACAATGTCGGAACCGTCAAATTCGGCGCGCGTTTTGGACAATATGCGCGCGACATCCAGCGCGACGTTACCGTTGCCGATTATGACGACATGCCGGCCATCCAATGGCGGTTGAAGGTCCGCATAATCAGGGTGGCCATTATACCAGCCGACAAAGGCGGCGCTGCCAAAAACGCCGGGCAGATCTGCGCCCGCGATATCCAACGGACGATCATTCGGCGCGCCGGTGGCGAGAATGACCGCATCATACAAGGTTTGAAGTTCGTCGATGCTGACGTCTTTGCCGACGGTCACATTGCCGACAAACCGGACATTGTCGGACAAAGCGACTTTTTCATAACGCCCCGCCACCGCCTTGATCGATTGATGATCGGGGGCAACGCCAAAACGGATGAGGCCAAAGGGAACGGGCAAGCGGTCAATTATATCCACCCGCACATCGTCGCCAAATTTCTTTTGCGCGGCTTCTGCTGTGTAATATCCCGCCGGACCGGAACCGATGATTGCGATATGCCGCATGCCCTACTCCCCGTCATTGCCTGATTC
>VFQS010001660.1_pt1 | contig 19854 bp, 45 predicted proteins | sample 3512361 | NCBI WGS metagenome assembly VFQS01 (sample SAMN10412375, study PRJNA504923) | tailings metagenome | isolation source: Relicate 1 Philex TSF3 active mining | place: Philippines
GAGAGGTTTGTCGCCAACTTCGTGCATATAAAAAGAATAAAAAAGGTGTAATGGTTTCAATAGTAGGCTTTGGAAGACCTAAATTTAAGGGAGGCAAAGCTGAAACCCCAGCATCGCCAGAACTCAAAGCAGCTATTAGCTTGTTGGAAGGAAATGGATATAAAGTAATTAAAACTTCTGGCGGCGGGTCAAATAGTAATATTGCATAATGAATAAGTACACAGTTAAATTAGAAATTGTAGCGAAGGTAGAAGCTTTTGATGAAGATGATGCTAGAGACTATATAGAAGATATTTTTGGGATAGATGACGAAGTGGAATCTATTAAAATAATTAGCATTAAGGAAAAATAATTGTACTTTGAACAGCCAGAAGAAAATATAGTTTATTTTAAAGGAATAATTAAAAACTATCAAGAAATTATTGATATTATAGAATCTATATCTAATGATGCAATTAGTGATTGGGAGCCATGGACTGGTCATGGCACAGACGCTAGGTATGGAGATATAAAGCATGTAAAAAGACAAAAAATTGTTGATATACATTCAGATGAAGATAGAGCAAAAGCTGCTTACGCAATAAATACTTTAACTAATAAAATGTCTGATTGCATGGTTAAATATGCGGATATATTTAATATAGACAGAAAAGCTTTATATTATGCAGTTTCATTGTTAACTGATCCAAGAACTACCATGGGAATAAACAAATACGATCAAAATGCTTTCATGGGAGCACATGTAGATTTTAATGAGGACAACTATTATTTGGCATATACAATTGTTGTTTATTTAAATGATGACTATGAGGGCGGAGAGCTATATTTTAACGATTTAGATATAAAGATAAAGCCAGAGGCTGGGAGCATAATAATGTATCCATCATCCCTTCCATATACTCATCAATCTATGGAAGTTTTAAAAGGAAGAAAAACTCTTATAACACACCACTGGCAAATGATTTTACCCCCAAGTGCTTGACAAGCTCGCATGAATTCCTGTATAATATTATATAGGTCTAAAAAATACAAATTGGACTAATGTTACATTTATATGAAAACGGAGTAGAAATACTCAAAAAGAAATTAAATATAAAAGAAATAGATTCTTATTGGGAAAACTACAATTTTATAATATGGAAAAAAAATCATGGCGGATTTTCTAGTACAAACGGTGTATATAGAAATAATAGCTGGGGAACTATCAATAAGTTCTCAGTTAGCTCAAAGGGAACATGGGACCTACCGCTAAAATATGTCAGATATTTTAAATAAACTAAATTCTGATGAGAACACTATAAAATGGTGGCACTTAGCAGCTTGTCAAGGAATAGACACTAATGTATTTTTTGAGCAATATGAAGTAGATACCAATATAGCAAAAGCAGTAGATCAGTGTTGTCTGTCTTGTCCAGTAATACAGATGTGTTACAAGTCAGGGTTAGAGAACAACGAATACGGAGTTTGGGGCGGAGTTTATTTATCATTTGGAGATATAGACAAGATGAAAAATATTCATAAAACAAAAGATATATGGAAACAGATAAGACAAAATCATGGCATCTAATTTATATGATAAGGGCCATTTTAAACATGGAATAAATTTATGGACTGGTGAACCTAACAAGCCAGTATTTTACAACGAAGAAATGAAAAAGAAACTTAGAGAAATAAAGAAGCCATTGCTTCTCATGATGGATGTAGTTAAGTATCCAGACTTTCTCGCCTTAAGATTATATGAGGATAACTTTATACAATTTACTGGAAGTAAAAAAGAAGAAGTTATAGATTATGTTACAAAGGCAAAAAAGATGATTGAATCATACGGTGTAAGATGCGAACTTGAGGGGGTTCCTGGTGGAAGATCAATTACTTAATGTATATATACAGTCAGAAAAAATCTATGGTACTGTTGAAAAAATGGGAGCTTTTGCCTCAATGGTAAAATATGAAATAGATGGTGTCCAGTACGAAGAGCTATTGGAAAACGACGATTTGCTTTTTATAGGAGAGTAAATGGAAAAAATATTGTGTTATTCTTGTAACAAAAGCAAGAATAAACTATCATTAAAGCAGTCTACTATTTTAAACATAAATTTATTTTTATGTCAGACATGCATAGATGCTAAGTATGAGCCAAGGTGGGCAGTAATATTGGCTGGTAGATCTAATGGGCACGACTCCGTAAAAGACATTATCCAAAAAAAGAGATATCTTGGTAATGAGATTACGGCATCTGAATTATTAATTTAGTTTAATTATAAGGTATAATTGTCACATAATGGAAATTAATTATGTGACAATTATTTTGTCGCTTTTAGCGGCTGTTTTAAGTGGCATGGGAACTGCTATAATTGCAGGACTTAGAGACTCTAAAAAAGAAAAAACAAGGCGGGAAGAAAGAGAAAAAGATCACCTAAAATTAGAGGTAAAAGACCTAAAAATTGAATTATATAAATTAGAAAAAGAATTAACTGAATGGAAGGATAAATATTATTCATCAATTCAGGAATTAATTGCCCTTAAAGCTGAATTAGAAAATGCCCTGACAATGCTTAACCATATAGAAATGCACGAAGAGCTGGACTCGGAATATTTAAAATAGTAAAATAGGGTATATGACCTGCATAGTAGCCCTATCCCATGGCAATAAGGTGTATCTTGGCGGTGACTCCGCCGCATCAGATGATAAGTCTGGACTTGTCCTACAGGTAACAGATCCAAAAGTTTTTAAAGTAGGTCAGTTTGGAATAGGATTTGTTGATAGTTTTAGGATGGGACAGATATTGCAGTACAACTGGACTCCACCAATTTATAAGCCTACTACAGGATTCAAAAACTTAGACAAGTTCATGCGTACTAAATTTGTAGAGTCTGTCAAAGAAGCTTACCAAGAAAACGGGTACGGAAAATTTGGCTCAAACACCGAAGATGGCGATGAGGGTGGAATTATAATAATTGCTGTTCAAAACACAGGAAGAATATTTTCTATGGATGTAGACTATCACGTATCAGAGTTAAGTACTGATTATTATGCTGAAGGAAGCGGACAACAAATAGCACTAGGATCACTTGCTTCAACATCTTCTATTAAAACCCCACGTAAACGTGTAAGAATAGCGTTAGAAGCGGCATCAAAATTTATTATGAGCGTAAAACCTCCCTTTACAATAATAGAGGTATAAGGTATAATTATTTTATGGAAGAGCCTAAAGACATTAATGATCTTTATCCAGACTATAGTAGATCAATGGATGTTAGAGGGGTCCCAACTCACATATGCCCATGCGGATGTGAAGTATGGAATTTAAAAGTAATTTTTTATAACTTTGAAATAGCAAGTTATTTCTTAGATATGGAGTGTGCCGAATGCGGTACACTTGCAACGGCACCAACGCCTATTGATAGAGACGGATCAGAGTGAGAAACAGAGATAGAATTAATCAGCTTGAGCTTGAGCTGTATAAGCTTAGAATAGAAATAGATTTAATCCATGAAATTATGCATGGGTTTGTCCAGGCGCAAGAGTTAAAGTCACAAAATATGGATTCTGGTAAATGGTATCCACGTAGACTGCCACCACAACAATAAATATTGACAGACATATAGCAATTTAGTAGGATTATCTACATGAAAAAAATAATAACATATTTAGTTGCTATCGTATTAATTTCAACATCAATACCTTCTCAGGCAGGAGTTGCCGATTCAATAAAAAATTGCAAAATACAAGATGTCTCAAATCCAGATATAGGTACTTATGGCGGAGGCTTGTACGGAGGCTTTAACGACAAAACAAAGCCTGTTCCTTCGTCTGGAACTGTGACATGGTACTTGGTTCCAATAGATTTTACCGATCTTAAAGGTGAAACAAATTGGAAGCCTAGAGTTGAAGAGCAGATGAAGCTACTTACTGAATACTATGATTATGTTAGTTATGGAAAACTTAAAATTCAGTGGAAAATTTACGATAATTGGATTACGATGCCAGGAAATCAAGAAAAATTTCAGGTAAAGCAATCTGGCAATTATGACACTACAGAAAACTTCTGGAAAGAAGCAATATCACTGGCCGATTCAAAAATTGATTTTACTGGAGTCCAAGTCGTTAACTTCGTATTGCCCAAAAATCAGACTGCAGTACTTGAGAGCGCCCAGGGTTTCCCCTGGACTGGCGATATCAACAAATACAACTCTTCTGAAACAAAATTGGCCTCCTTCACAATCCTTGGGCAATTTTTTGAAGCAAGGCATAGAACCTATTGGTCGTACTGGGCTCACGAGTATGGTCATACCCTTGGCATACCTCATATAAGTGGAAGTAGATCAAATTCTACGTATCAACAATATGACTTAATGGGCAATCAAGATGCTCGGAGAGAAATAAGTGGTTGGACACGTTTCGCCGTTACAAAATGGCTTGAGGACAAATGGGTATATTGCAAGAATAAGTCAAGTATATCTTCCGAAATCGTTAATCTATCTGATTTAAACTCTAAAAATGATGGGGTAAAGTTAGTAGTTATCCCTATATCATCAAAAAAAGCACTAATAGCTGAATCACGAAGCAAGACAAAGTTTACTGGCCAGGATTCTATTCAAGGTAATACTGAAGGGGTATTAGTATATGTTTATGACGCAACCATTGGGCATAACTCTAACTATCTTTTTCCAGCAACAACTGCATCCGATCCTGTGCTTTTAAAAGGAGAATCTGTAACTTATGAAGGAGTATCCATAAAAGTATTAAACGTTGGATCTGAAGATAAGATTTTGATCGGAAATGGTTCTGAGTCTGTTGTTACTGCATCAGATGTCCCTACGTTAGCAGTCCTTGATACCGCTTTAGATACATCAATTCCTATAATCAAATCTAAATTAATTGGAGAGGCATGCATACTAGACTGGGCATCTTGCCCAAATGGAACTAGGTTTATGGAGGGAGAAAACTCTGTTTATCTTCCACAAAAAATAATATCCAATAAAAACTTTAATCATGGAACTCAAATGGTTTCTGCTGCTATTCAAAGAAACCCAGACATGAATATATTGTTTGTACGAATTATTGGTAATACTAAAAGTGGTGCACGTCAAAGTACGGGAATACTAACACTAACTAACGCATTAGACTGGGTCTATAAAAATAAAGATAAATACAACGTTTCTGCAATATCAGTTTCTCAGGGCAGCCATAATGTTTTAAGAAGGTCTTCTAGTTATTGCCCAATAACTGCTACTAACATGATAATAGATCGTCTTTATTCTGCAGGCATACCTGTTTTTTTCCCAACTGGAAATAACGGAGATACTAAAAGAATTGACTGGCCAGCCTGTATTCCAAGTGCAATTGCTGTTGGAGGAGTTGAAGTTAATGGGATAAATCCACAAGCCTCGACAATTAGTAACTACGACGACAACTTAGTAGACATTTGGTCTGAAATCAAATACTCTGTAGTTTCTCCAGGGAATAAAGTAGGAGTTGCTCACGGAACCTCTATTGCCAACCAACTCGCTGCATCAGACTATATTGCTTTAAAAAATAAAAAACCATACTTAACATTGGATCAAGCCTTGTCATTAATAAAATTAACGGCAATGCCTATTCCTAATACATTAAATCAAAAGATATTAATGTTTAATTTGAAAGCAGCAATAAATGAATAAAAATATAACAATTCTTCAGGAAATAATTGAAGAGGTTGCTACTGAGTTATACCAGCAATGGTACAATTCAGTTCCTATTTCTGAAGTTACTGAAGAGTCGTCAAAAGCAATGATGAAAAACGCATTTGATACATCATTTTTTGTAATTCAAAAATTTATGGATAAATTTAATAAAGAAGCGGAAGCGCTAAAGGGTGTTGACGATCAGAGCAATATTTAGTAGAATACACTTATGCAAACCTTTTTACCTCATAAAAACTTCGCAAAAACTGCTAAGCATTTAGACAGAAAAAGATTAATCAAGCAGAGTGTTGAAAATTTACAAGTGCTAAAGTCTTTAGCTGGGCTTTATAGTTCTGGCGCATGGGAAAATCATCCTGCAGTAAAAATGTGGCGGGGGCATGAAGACTGGCTATTCTTATACAATGAGTCTATCGTTAAAGAGATCATCATGAGAGGCTATAAAAACAGCACAATGAAACAGTTCGAACAAATTTATCAAGATAACTTCATGATGCTTGAGTCAGAAGCTCCTTGGTGGCTAGGAGATGAGCGTCTTCATTACTCTCATAAGGGTAGATTATATGAAAAAGACCCAGATAAATATTATTTTTATTCAGAGTTTGCGGATTATAGGCAACTAGGATATACTTGCTGCGTGTCCTGCAGCTACTATTGGCCAACTCATGTTGAGGCGATATGATTGTAACAGATGATAATTTTGATGACATCATAGCAATACATAAGTTGATAATGATAGATTTTTGGGCCGAATGGTGTAGACCATGTAAAATGTTTTCTCCAATCATTGAAGAAGTTTCTCAAGAAACTGGAATATGGTTGGGAAAATTGAATGTCGATAATGAGCTTATTAAGTCTATCGAATATGAAGTAACAAGTATCCCTACTACTATATTGTTTAAAGACGGAAAGCCAGTAAAAAGAATTATTGGTGCCAAGCCTAAACATGTTATATTAGAGGAGATTAAGGAATGGATCTAGGCTTTGACGATTGGATTAAATTTGGTTATGACAAAGGTTGGATATCAGATGTTTTTTGTAATACACATGACGGTCCACCCATGCTTCCAGACGAAGAATATGAGTGGGACGAAGGCGGAGACCCCTGTTCTTTTCAAGTAAGAGTGTGGGAATTAGAATAGAATTCTCAATCGCAATAGATTGTAGAATATAAAAGGAGAAATAAAAAGAATGAAATCATTCAAGAAAATCGCTCTAGTTTTGGTTGCAGCCATGACTACGGGTACACTTATTGCAACACCTGCAAGTGCTGCTGTAATGACTGTTGCGCTAGATGTTAACGGAACTGCAAATACAACTGCTTCCGCTCTCGCTACGCCAGCACAATTACCAGTACCTTCTGATAACACAGTAGATGCTGCAGATGCTTTGAAGTTTGTTGCAACTGTAGATACAGGAACATCCGTTACTGTAACTGCTACAAATGCAACTATTGTATCAGCATTGCATGCCGCTGCTGCACCAGTGACGGCAAGCTCAGGCTCATCGAGCCTTACAATTGCAACTGGCACAGGAACAACTGCAACGTTTTATGTATATACTAAAACGACAGCCATTGGTACTGTTGTTGTGGCAAATCAGGGAACAACCCTAACATATTATGTACAAGGAACTGCTGGTAAGATCAATACTCTTGCTGTATCAGCTCCTGCAAATGGTGCCGCTGGAACAAAGCAGACCATCACAATTACAGCAACTGACGTATTCGGAAACAAGGTTTCTGGAAAGTCAATTACTGGTCGTGTATTTGGATCGGGTGGAACACTTGAATCAACAACCGCTACAACTGGTGCAACTCTTGCAACTTTTGGAGTGGCAGAATTTAAGCTAACCCTACCATCAACCTCAACACGCTCTCTTGTAGAGTTTTCGTTGACAACTGCTAGCGATGGAGAGTCTGCTGATGTAGCAGGACTAACTGCTCGTACACTTGCACCATATGCAGAAGTAACAGTCCGTGATCTTGCTGCTGAGCTTGCTGCAAAAGAAGCAGAATTAGCTGCTGAAAAAGCTGCTCGTGCTGCCGATAAAACTGCAGCAGATAAAGCACTAGCAGATGCAGTTGCTAAGTATGCAGCTGACGTAAATGCTGCAAAGCTGGCATCAGATACAGAGATTGTATCTTTGAAGGCAGAAATTGCAACATTAAAAGCTAATGCCGTAACTGCTAAGGTGACAGCAGACCAAGCATTGTTGGATGCACAGTCTGAAAACGCTGCAAATCTTGCTAAAGTGAAGGCTGATAATGATTCAGTTGTTGCTTCTTTAAAGAAAGCATTTAATAAATTAGCTAAGAAGTGGAATAAGAAGAACCCTTCTGCAAAGGTTACTTTAGTTAAGTAATTTAATTTAAAATAGGGCAACAACTGTTGCCCTATTTTTTATAATATGATAAAATAAAATATGAATATTTTAAAAGATTTTCAAGAAGCTAAAAAAAATAACAGAGCCCTGTTTATTAAAAATTATTATCCAGTAGATATATCCTGGGATAGAATTTTGTTGTTTTTATATAATCAATCATTAGACGATAATCAAAAATTAATTGAAAAAGACAGAGATTTGGCGACAGGAGTGGACGTTTTTGGAAACGTTTTGCTTCAGAGGCCGCTATGGATTGCTCCTCAAACTGGAATGGTTTGGGATGATAAAAATTTTCCAGAAATAAAAAATTTTTTGATTAAATTAAATTCAGATTTTGAAAATTTAAAAAATTTTGAAGATTGTAATTCTTATAAACATTGGGATACTAGATCATGTAACTGCGAATCTATTTGGCATTCAGAAGGAATAAAAATATCTTTATCTAATAAAATTATAAATAGACACAGCGATCCATGGGATGCCTGCTATTTTCAAGTCAAAGGAAATTCGTATTGGAAAATAACAGGGGATGAATCAGTTGAGTATAGTCTTGAAGAGGGAGATATTTTATTTTTTCCAAAACCTACAAGCCATGAAGTTTGGTCAGATGGACCAAGAATGGGACTGCTTGTTTATGCTGTAGAAGAAAACATTGCTTATTCTGAAAGTTTATGATATACTTATATAGTATGGAATGGGATAACTTTGCAAGCATAAAAAAGAAATTTATTTATGATCTTACAAATGAATTAAGAGATTTAGAATTACCTCCAGAATGGAGCCCAAGAGATGTCTTAGGCTTTGTGATTAAAAAAATAGAAGATAAAGGTAAAAAAATATGAATTGGAATAAAAATATAAAAAAGTGGTTTGGATTCCCTATGTCAAAAACTAAAGTCCCAAGCTATTTAGAAGAAGTTCAATCTGACGTTCTAGCAAAACTAAATGAGTTAAATGCTTCAGAAAAGAAATTAGCTAGTAAAAAAAATTCTTCTAAGAAAAAAGCTCCCGCCAAAAAAAAGGCTCCTGCTAGGAAAAAATCTGGCAGCGGAAAACCACATCAAGTTAAATGACGGACTCTAGAAAAAAAAGTTTTTCCAAAACTTTAACCTGGCCACTAGTACACTTTACATTTGTGGCTGGTATTATCTTTGTTGCGAGTAATTTAATTTACGGAGAAGCTGAATGGGAATATGTTGGACTTTATGCTTTGATGTACATGTCTTTAGAGATGACGTTTTATTATTTACATGAAAGAGTGTGGGCTAAATTTAACAATAAGTTAAATTAATTATATGTTAAGAAAACTACATTTTAATGAATGATGTAAAGATTATAAACAATTTTATTGATGAAGAAGACATTATTTTTTTTACTAATTATATAGATAAAAATTATTTAGACACAGAAAAATTTAGACACAGGACAGGCGTAGCCTTTGGGAAAGGCCTGGCTGCCAGAGCTGTTTTTCCAGATGAAAAACCAGCATCAATGTTTAAAGAGTTAGAAGAAATTTTAAATAAGTACTCTCATAAATTTATTGAAGAGTGTAAAGCTTTTTTTTCTGATCAAAGAGACCTGTTTTTTTATGGAGCTTCTGTTACTAGGCTAAGCGAAGATATCCAGCTAAGAATTCATGTCGATATACACCATGATCTAGAAGACCTTCTTGTTTATTCTGGAATTTTTTACCTTAATGATGACTACAAGGGCGGAGAAATAGCATTTTTAGATAATTACAATATTACAGAAAAAGATTATATACAATACCCTAACAGCGATGAGAGGGTTTTGTTTCCATTATACGAAGATTCCCTAGGGGGTTTTGTATATAAACCCAAGAGGGGCGATATGGTAATATTCCCAGCTTTAAAGTATCATGGGGGTAAATTAATTTCTGAAGGGCACAGAGATTCCGTAATATTGTGGGCTACATTAGATAAAAAATATGAATTTGAGGGATTCGATTCAGATAGGATAATCAAACAAGATGAACATATTAGATAAATGTGAAATACAGGGGTGTGAAGGCAAGGCTGAGCGCATTACATCTACAGAAACTAAGATAATTCAGGTATGTAGAGACTGTTATAGTCAAATATACAAAAAATGATATAATTGATTGATGAGCGGACTTCTAGACCCGCTTAAATAAAACCTATAGGAGAGATAAAATGTCAGAAGGACAAAATTTAGACGGCTTTAATAATACTAAGCCAGCAGGAACAACCCCATGGGGGAATAATCCTCAATACGCACAAGATCCAAAGGGAGCTTTTCCGTCAACAGATAAGTCAACGCAAGATGGCGCTGGACTTGGACAGGGTGGAAAGTAGTAATGTGCATTGAATGTGGTTGCCAAATGGTTGGCAGCGAAACAGGAATTGCAAATATACCTGGAGGCATGCTCGATGTATCTAGGGACGGAGAGTCAGGTTTAACATTAAACATGACAGCTACTCGTCAACAAAGAGAAAGTTTTATTAACGAATAATGTGTAAAGAATGTGGTTGCGAAGGTACAGAAGACACTCAAAGAGAATCTGCTTCTGATCGTAATGTTGTAACATCACAATCAGTAAAGGGTAACTAGTGTCAGAAAATATAGTTATTTCTGAAAATGCTACTAGAAAACATCCAGCTCAGGGTAAGTTTAAGTCTGGAATTAAAGACAAAAAAAATACAATGAGAATAGATGTTAATAAGCATGGGATTCGTAGAGAAACAAATATGCAGCCGAAAAGGACTGGCAGAAAGAAGGTATAATGTCATCTGGTAAATACAAAAGACATGAATCTTTTAATTCTACAGTTATTAAAAACGGTATGATTGTTAGGCTTAGAAAAGACGGGACAATAAAAGCTATCCTAGATGAGTATAAGCCTAAGCATAAAAATGTGTCAGGTAAACAATAGTTCAGACGAACTTACGGTAGATATAATTAAGTCTATTGATGATCAAATAGACATTGTAGAAGATTTAGGCCTATAAAATTAATTTTAGAAAATTGTTAGACGGCACAGAGGTTGAAGATTTTGACCATCCTATTGATCTGATTATACACACTAAAGCTCCATCAAAATGGAAGATAATTGATTTAGAGACTGGGCAAGAATATTTGGGCTCAAGTATTCCGCATCCGACATTTTCTGAGGTGTTGAGAAAAAAAGTTGGCTCTGGTAAAATAGGAACATGGGTAAAAACAAAAGGAAAAATAAAAAATGAGCATTGACTTTGAGATAGAAAAAATACATGACTCAATATGGGTTTTTAAAAAAGCATATCCCTATGGCAAGGATCTAATAGACTATTATGAAAATTTGCCCCCCTTAGATAATCCAGAAGAAAATTGGCAGGGATGGTATGCATATGGAGACCATAGAAAAATATTAACCCCAGGCCCATTATGGAATCATTTCCCTAAAAAAGAATCATTTATGAATGAAGTTTTTAAAGAAATTGAATCTAAAGAACATAAAACTTTTCATATGGAAGAAGTTTTTAGTTTATTTTATGAAACTACAAAAATATATGCAGAAAGTCAAAAGATATCTTTCCCGAATTGGAAATGGGAGGCATTTGATATAGCTTCATATAATCCTGGAGCAGGGGCTGGTCCAGATCATGGTATGGCATTTCATAGTGATTATCAACACGAAAAACATGACGAACCTGGTGTAAAGTTTGGTTTTACATGTTTATTTTATTTAAATGATAATTACAAAGGCGGGGAAATTATTTTTAAAGAGATGTCAGATGATTTAGAAAAAGTACTTTGGAGGGGAAGCTATAAGCCTTCTGAAGGTGACATAGTAATTTTCCCATCAGCCCACCCAATTTATCATGCAACTAGAAAATGTGCTGAAAATAAAAAATACCTACTAAGACTTTATTGGAGATACGAGGATGAGGGTCTGCCAAGCTATTGGGAAGAGCGCTCAAAGTTTACTGATGAAAATGAATGGGAAATATATTTAAAAGATAGAAGAAAGAATATCGGTTTTGCAAGAGGCAAATTAATAAATAACTTTGATACAGAAATAAACAGAGAGGAATATTATGAATAACAACATTCCTCCATGTTTCTTTTGTAATAATCCTGCAGAGTATATTGGAGAAGTCGTTGAAAATGATGGAAGTTTTGATATAGTTGAAGTTTGCAAAACTCATCACACGGGGTCGATAGAAGCGAGCTCTTAGTGAAGCAATTATATTTTTTGCATATTCCTAAAACTGCTGGAAAATATATTTCTAAAAACATAAAAAAGTCATTAGATAATTACAATATTAATTCATACATTAGCACTTCTTATCCCAATGATATTTCTTTTCAAAAAGCTTCTTATATTTCAATGCATGCTGGAACGTATCCTATTATAAAAAATCCAACATTAGATGTTGCAACAATAATAAGAAATCCAATAGATGCTAGAGTAAGTTATTTTAATTTTGTGTATAATAGATTTTTACATAATAGAAAAGAGTATGCTGAAATAGATTCTGTTTATGAAAAATTAAAATTTTATTTATTTGAAGATGAAAATATGGAGAGTCACAACAATTTTCAATCACGTTTTTTATGTAATCCAGCTGATGAAAAATCATTTAATATTTCACAATTTTATTTAAAAAATGGATTAGAGATGATGAAGCCTTTCATGGAAAACAAAAAAGCGTTTGATTGGTTTGTAAAAGATCACAATACATCAGAAGAAAATCTTTTTCTTTTTTTAAATAGATTTAAGATTGTTAATACTTTAGACAATATAGATATGTTTATAAATAGTATTCAAGAGTGGTTTCTAGAAAATTATGGCATAGCAGTAGAATTTGATAAAGAAGAACGAGTTAATGAAAGCCTCACAAAATATGGAAATGATATTGAATTAAGCACTAAAGATTTATTAAGCATGTTAACAGAAGAAGACAAGGTAAAGATTTTAGAGAAAAATTGGCTAGACCAAAAGGCCTACTTGTTCATAAAGGAAAATGAAAAAAATGTCAACTAAAATTCAGACTCCGAAAAAAGGATTAGAGAAATTTAATTTTAATAAAGAAGGGGATTTTGATGTAGAGGATATTTTAAATTATTCTAAATCTTTATCTAAAGAATGGTTAATAGATACTTCTAGACAAAACAATATGTATCCAAATAGGAGGAACCCACACCTTTATACACAAACATACATCATACAAGACTACCCCTTAAACTGGAAATTCGGATCAAAAAACTTGAGTGTTTTATTAGACAAGTCTGCTTTTGATAACGTAAAAACAATAGTTGAACATTTAGAAAAAAAATATGATGGCAACTCTGCAAGAATACTTTTAATAAAACTTGAGGCCGAAAAGGATGTTTCTGAACATACCGATGGGGGAGATTATCTATCTAGTGTTAGAAGATTTCATATACCATTAATTACCAACAACGAAGTTTTTTATGTTGTTAATAATGAAAAAATTTCTATGAAAAAGGGAGAGTGCTGGGAGATAAATAACCTAAAACCACATTATGTTTTAAATAACAGTGCCTCTGACAGAATACATTTACTTGTTGATATTATGCCAAAAAAATTCACAAACCTGGCTATTGACAGCATTTAAACATAAATATATAATATAGACATGAATAGTTTTTTAAATAATTCAATTTTAAAGCATAAATCTAAACCGCCGTTAAGATGGATTGCAAATTTGTCTGGAAACATTGCTAGCGGTGCCCTTTGGAAAGCAATGCTCTTAGATGAAGATAACAACTGGAATCGTAGATATGATTTCTACATAAAAGTTTATGATATATTTATGCCATTGTGGTATAAGTATGGGACTTATTACGAATTGGATATTGATATGTCTGGAAAATCCTGGGACGATTACGATGAGAACGGAGTTCCCTATTGGGAAAAGCTGGGTGTAGTTGATCCAGATTATAATCCATGGGACTTCGAAGACGAAGAGACGGGCGATGCCTTCAGGGTGCTCAGATGACCTGGAAGTGCCCTTGTAACGGCTGTGCAAAGGCGGTAAAGCAAGAAAGATCCCGTATAACCCAAGCCATAGAAGAAATAGATATAAACAGTACATCCCAACTTAATGCATTGGGGATGAAATTATTAGTATTAGAAATAATTAATCCTATAAAATCTAAAGATAGATAATATATAATATAAGATATGAAGCTAATATGGTTTGAAAGAAATTATCCAGTCCCAGGAGGAATTGCAAAAAGATCTGAAGATCTAGAGCAAAACGGTTTTACTGGAACCATGTACCCATATGGAATATTTATTGGCGACTACTTTACTAGAATTGCTAGGAACATCAATAAAGATAGTAATTTTAAATATATAGTTGCAATAAGGCCATATGCTATATCTCCACAATATCTACATATGATTTGCTCCTCATTAGAAAAGATTTCAAGCAACAGGATATCAATAAATTTTTTAACTGGTTGGATATATGAAAATGAAAAAAAATTTGGTGGCATAATTTCTGAAATTAATGATTATTCTAGTAACGTAGAAAGATCTAATTTTATGATTGAGTATGCTAAAGAGTTTAATAAGGTATCTAATACTAATTTTTATATTTCAACAACAAATGAGCATGTTTTTAATGCATCTAGTCATTATGGATTTCCAATGATTGTGCCGTATTCCTGGTACAAGGCTGGCAAATTTAATATAACTGATCAAAATATTACAATATCAGTTGCTCCAATTATAGATAAAGATGTCCTGCCAAATAATCAAGACGCTGATTTTTTTACCGAAAAAGACTTTTTTAATTTTTTAGATGAATGCAAAAAAAATAATGTAAATGGAATTATTTTTCAGGAATCTGAGCCTGAATCTGAATATAAAACCATATCTGAAGCAATAAAAAAATACCTTAATTATAAAAATTAATTTTAGTGGTATTGACAGGTATTAACACATAATATATAATTATAGCTATGTCTAAATGGATGTGGTATGATTTTTTTGCGAGAGAATGGCAGGGGTTTTGTGCATCGTGTCGTAAAGAGCTATATGCGCCCACAAAATCAGAATATATAACAAATCGGCTATATCATACAAGAAATGAATGTGGTGGGGGGTATTGACAAACTTTCAATCTGAATCTAAACGCTCAGGAGATGAATTTGAGGACTTAGTCCTAAATGATCTAAAAGAGCGTGGATTTGGTTTAATTAAAAAAAATGTTTATATAGAGCAGGCTGGATGTGAGGTAGATTTCGTCGCATATGGTCCTCAGTGGCCCTTAGAATACGTTGAGGCAAAAGGTGGTAGGGCGGATGATGGTAAGCGTCCAGGAGCCCAAAGAACAGATAATGTTAAGAAGGCAATAGCAAATGGGGCCTTGATTAAAGCCGTACGCCCAGAGACCTACTTTGTAGTATATTTCTCGGCAAAACCCATAACTGGGTCTTCATCTGATAAAATGCTACACACAGCACTTTGCCATAAGATAATAGATGAAGTTAGATATATTATTGATAGAGAGCTAATTGATACACAATTAGATTTATTTAAACTCGAAAGTGAAGGCGAAAAGTAGAGATGAAAAAAGCAGGATTATTAGCCATAGCTGCCTTTGCGGCAGCATTTGGCGCATACACTGCCTTTAAAAGTTTGGCGGAGGCAATTGAAGATTTTGATTTTGATGAAGAGGAAGATTTAAGTCAATTATGATAGATACAACCACAGTAACAGTTACATATAAAGAACCTAATCCAAATTTGGTTATTCCACCTAGAAATAAAAGAAGAAAAAGAGCTCGTGGTACTAATCCTAGAGCCTTGGGCACAAATCCAAGAGCCTTGGGTACTAACCCTAAAAAAGTTAATGAGTAATATAATAAAATTTCACTCATGCCATCCAAGTAATTATTTATCAGATAAACACAGGCCAAGGCCAGTTAAATCGGCAATACCTGAATGGTATTTAGAAAAAGATAAACACGTAAAGATGCCAGATGGTAAATATGACATCGTTTTTTGGAAAGATCAGCAAGGAAAGTCTTCTTTTCATAGAAGAAAAAGCTGGAAATCTTGCCCAGCGATACTTGATTCTATAATAAGCGGCTATCATCTACTCACACCTTGCGACATTGAAATAAAACTTTTGGACAGTGGGTATGATGTGATATTGCCAAAAGAATACGATGCTATTGATGGCGCTAGAAAGTTCTGTACGGTAAGAAAAATTGAAGAAGGCATGCCAACTCCAAATGGTTATAATCCATTTCAACTGACCTGGAGGCCAAACTGGTATCCACAGGTGCCAGAGGGTTACACTGTTTTGCTGACTCATCCAATGTATTTAGACGACCTTCCATTTAAAACATTGAGTGGATTTATAGATTGCGCCAATGAAATTGTTGGAACTGGCAGCATACCTTTTTATGTAAAAGAAAATTGGGAAGGGGTTATACCAGCAGGAACTCCTTATGCTCAAATAATACCTATTAAAAATGAATCGTGGTATCATGAAATAGTAGACAAAACTCCAGAGCAAATATCAGATTTCTTTAAAATGAAAGAGGCGGAAGATCTTATAGGGCCTGGGGAAACTAAATATAAACAGCACAGCTGGTTGAGGAAACAGTATGAATGATAGCCTGAATAAGATTTATAGGGTTGATGACTTATTCAACGTAGAAGATCTGCAGATAATCAATGAGTCTATCAAGTCTATATATGAAAAACACCAATACGATATAGAATTAGGTAGATTAAAATTGGAATTAAACAATCTCCCAATGAGTATAGAAAGAAAGATAGAGGCGGTGGCTGAATCTTTTGAGGGCAAGGTCTTTAAGACAGGCAGCATCACTTATGTTGAATACAGCAATAAATATGGTCAACCAAATTTACCTACACATTTTGACGGGGATCAAAACAATATGGTATTTGATTACCAACTTGAATCTAATACCAGTTGGGATCTGGGGATAAACACTGAACTGTATCAATTAAAAGATAACTCTTGTGTCATATTTAACGCTAATGAAAACGTACACTGGAGGCCAAATAAAGATTTTAAAGACGGGGAGTATATAAAGATGATATTCTTCAGAATATATGATGTAGATAATAGACCTAATTATTTATATTTGGATTACCCGATAGATGATCCAATATTTAAAGAAATTAATAATTTAAGAGATAGTATGGGGAAGAAGTGAAGGCGAAAAGTAGAACAGACTATTGACAGTACCTGTCATATTATATATAATTATCTAATATCGAAAGGGCGGGATTCTATGATGTTCCTAATGGGAATTGTATCAGTATATATAGCTATTGTGTTAGCTAATATAACTATGCATTACTTAAAAAAGCATTTGCCATGAAATACGCCATAGGTATATTATTATTTATATTTGCTTTACTTAATTATTTTGCATGGCTACAGGGTAGGGCATATTGAGCCATAAATATCTTGATTTCATCAGAGAGCAAAATAAGGCTATAGCCTCTAAATGTCATATCTGTAAAAAGCAGTCGACTGGAATAAATGCATATAAGCATGAGATCAAATTTGTCTGCGAAGATCATTTGAGGCGGGAACCCAGAGTAATCCTTGACACAAGTATGCCTAATATAATACACTACACCTATCCAGATGGGAAGGATGTTCCAGACCATATGATGAATCCAAATATAGGTGGATTTAAAGGCACAAAAAATTAAGCGAAAAAATATAACACAATCTAAGCTAAAATTGGCTCTTCGGCCTTATAGAGCTCAATTCAAGAGATCTCCCATATGGGTCAAAATATTGGCTATTATATGTATTACATACATAGTGATACCAATTGACCTCTTTGATATATTATTCCCCTGGATGGCATATTCAGATGATATCTTCATAGCAGGCATATTACTTAAATTATTACACAAATACGGCGGGTTACCAGAAGAAGATAGAACTACCCCAATGGAACTAATCAAGAGTATATTAGGAAAAGACAAATAGTACAATAAGCTAATGTCATCTATTATATGCAAATGTGATAAATCACCCTTGTTTCCAAGATGTAATAAGAATCCTGAATTTTGCCCAAAAGTAGCTAAGGAGGAAGAAAATGAAGAAATTCATGGTAGCTGATTTGGTAAAGGATCTCAAACAAGATCAGATCAACAGCCTTCTGCGTGATTATAATATTACTAGGTCAGACGCTGAATATATTGTCGACAATTACAGAGATACAAATATTCAGGATTTAATAGCTAAAGCTATGGATGAATATGGACTAAATATGAGAAATGCTGAAGAGTTTGTAAAAAACTACCCTAATGAGTCTGCTTGGGCGGATGTTGAAGAAGTTGCTGAATCTTTAGGGGTAGATATCACAGATGTTGAAGATGATGATGTTGAGAATTATATGGAAATGGGCGGGGCTAATAAGGGGACAGAAGAATCCTCAATAGGACCAATACAATGGATATATGATAATACTCTAAAGGCATATATAATCTATATGGTTCTAGAAACCTCGAAAGGACCTACAGATATTATGTATAAACTTTCTCCAGAAATGATGAAAGATTGGAAAGATTCAGATTCTTTTGGAGAATATTATAATACGTTTATTAAGGGAAATGAAAATATAGAAGATCAAGACTATTCTTGTGGATGCAATCCAAATCCCTGTGAACCACAGCAAATTGCCACATTTAAGGAAAAATACTTCTCCTTATCCTGATACCCCCCTCCCATTTTTCTCCTCTCTAATGGCCTTTTAAGGCCATTTAAAGTGGAGTATTGTGGAGTAAAGTGGAGAATTATGCTATTAATTTATGTCTAATTACTATTAATATAATAACAATATGTTATATGAGTAATGGTGCCTCAATAAAAGATATCATAATCGTAATATATTGTCAATACCCCGCATATTGGCCAATATTTGTCAATAGATTTTCCAGGAAATTTTTATATATGATCGTAATAGACAATTTTGGCCCATATTTTTTGCATAAAAATAGATCTAATTCTGTCTAATTCTTATAACATTTTGTTATATTTTATATATATTCTTGACAAAAATAGATCAATATGCTGCAAAATTCCAGGATTTTTTATATATAGTCGTAAAACAACAATTTGGCCCATATAAGATCAATAAAAAACACCATATGATTAATTAGATTAATCTATATGGTGTTAATATGATCCAAATAGGATCTATAGCTTATTTATATTTATTTACCAAGTGCTTCTAATACATCATTTAAAGCAGAAGCAAGCATTAGACCTTCTGAGGTATTTCCCGCTTCCCATTCTGTTTCATACCGCCTTGCTTCATACTTGATAATCCATTTAACCAAGTCCATGATTCTATCTTGGGTATAAATTGGAGTATCTGTTGATATAATATCTGCTAGAACGGCAGGATTAAAATAATGCCAATCTACTGCTTTACATATTTCATTTGCTAGATTAGATTCAACTGCTTTTATATCTATGGATTTAGTATATTTACTCATTGTCCGCCTTTTTTTATCCATTATATCAAAAAGGGTGAGCCCCCACAAGTCCCACGGTTCCCACCGCCTTGTGAGGGCCCACATTTGTTTACTTGACGTTCTTGCTGTCAGTAAAGACTACGCCCTTCTTAGAGGCCTCTGCAATGGCATTCTTTGCAGCTGCTGAGAAGCGGCCACGCTTGCCCACGGTGATTCCCTGGGTCTTTAGATATTCACGTGTAGTTGTTGGTGTTGTCATTTGTTCATCCTTTCAGTGATGAGTTATTTATGTATATTCTAGCAGAAA
>VFQS010001662.1_pt1 | contig 19843 bp, 16 predicted proteins | sample 3512361 | NCBI WGS metagenome assembly VFQS01 (sample SAMN10412375, study PRJNA504923) | tailings metagenome | isolation source: Relicate 1 Philex TSF3 active mining | place: Philippines
CAAGCCCTGATTGAAATTTTTGTTCTCTTGCGGAGCGAGATTACCATGTACATCGGCTGTTTGCCCTTCCATCAAAGTATGCTCGACAAGATGGCCCCCATCATAGGTATTACCCAGATTCTGTCGATTGAAAATGGCGCGCTCCATCACTCCAAAATGACCGTATGGACCGATCACTGAATTGTCTCGATTTTTTGAGTCCGCCTTAGAACTCGATTTTGGGTCGATTGAGGCGACCACCTCTCCCGCTCGAGAAAACGAGCCAGAATAAGTGGAGTCGTTTGGCAAAATTTTCTGCAAGCTATGAAAGGTGTAGCTCTCGCTCAAGCCTGCACTTTTGAAAAATCCCTGAAATGCGGCGTGGAGAGAGGCTAGCGGTGTTGCCGCGTTTAGCTCGCGAGGTGAGTTAGACTTAAACTTCGATTTACGCTGCATCACCGACTCAGATGCTACCGTATTCTTCCAAGAATCTAAAGCCGACGACCTTTTTGCTTGCGTCAGAACCCCAGCGCTCTTTTTCCTTTGCACTGAGCCAAGCCCTAAGGCTTTTGCCCCCATCACATCCGCCTCGTTTTCCAAACCCGCATCATCATTCACTGGTGCACCAGCCTTCATCTGCATCGTAGGCCTAACGCGTCCCTGCGCCTGCTGTACCACATGCCAAGCCTCGTGCGGCAAATGCTGCTCTTGCCCAGGTGCGACATGAATCTCACTACCTTGTGCATAAGCATGCGCATTCAATTGGGCTGGTTGTGCAGAGTTATAGTGCACTTTCACATGATCCATGCTCATGCCTGATAAAGATTCAATACCCGATTTCAAATTATCAGGAAGACCTGTGTTATTGGGCTGTGGGGATGTGGTTTCTACCTCGCGGCGCTGCGCCATCAAATCCTGCGTCTGCGCTTGAATTGCCTCTTCATCTTCCATCTTTTGCAGTACGGGCACATCGGTCATAGCGCTCATAGTTCTCAATTGCGTGCTACGTATACTATTTTGCGCCAGTTGATCAGTCAGTTTAAGCTGTCGGGTTTGCGAACTATTGTTAACGATATCTTGTAGCCTACGCTGGCTAATCGCTTGTGATCGCTGATCAACAAACACAGGTGGCGCATCATAAGCCGATGCTTGTTCAACTCGGGCGTGTGCAGGTTGTGTTGCCTCGGAATGTGCATGCTGCATAGGTACGGCTGAACTCATACTTGAACTCGCTCTCTATCTGCGCGCGACAGTTATAAAGTCGTGCAAAATGAAAAATAAGCAATTACTATTCCATTGTTTTTACCAATTTAATATCAAGTATGATAAATGATTTTTACCATAACTTTCTCTTTCACTGCAATCCGAGTTAGATGCTTACTATATGTTCCACACATAAACCAAGTTCGTAAAGAACAACACTCACATAAAAAGCGCATGACCCATGTGAAAATACCTTCATATTCTTTGTACCGCATGAACTTTATTTATACCGCAATCGTAATCGTACTTTGTGTTTGGGCAATCTCTATTTCACTTAACAGGATCGCTGATTCAATTTCTCTAGATACCTATCGAGCACAGGCGTTAAAGCAGTTTATGGAATATCGTACACATTCTTCGACACTTGAATTCATTCTTATTGGCTCAGAAGCAGAGATCATCAAATCGAGCGAAGATATTGTTAACAATAAAGGCTGGATTATGTCGTACTCTCTCACATGCTATGCCCGAAACGCTCATGGCGAATATTTTATGTTTGTCTCAAATTATGAAGATAAACCATTCTGCAAACACATAAGTCACGCAAATGCTAAGTTAATTTTAGAGCACAAATATCGAGAGCCAATTTGAGCTGTTTTCAAATTTGAAGATCAATATAAGCCGCAATATATGATCGACTGAGCCGTAAATTATCTCGCGCTAAAATCATTCTTTGCTACGCAAACAATACACCGCTTCGGTCGCGGATGTTTTTCCTTTCATACCGCCTTCTACCTCAGCGGTATGCAAGATTTTAATCGCATATGTGCTTGCATAGTGTTGTTCTACTTCCGATCGGGAAATCGAAAATGGTGGTCCGTCAACGACGTTTTGATCGTACTCATAGGTGATTAGTAATTGCGGCGCGTTGTCACTAAGGTCTAACAGATGCTTGGTGTAAGCTTGGCGCATCGTCAGTGGCAAGGCGACTAAGGCTGCGCGATCATAGATCGCATCAATGCGGCCTAGGTGTTCTGCCGTAAGCTCAAAAAAATCACCCACAAAAATACGCAACTGGGTGGTTTGATAACAGCGCATGCCTAGTACATCGCTGATCTCAGGCTGCACACCCAAATCTGCAAATAATTCTTGCACTGCGACTTCACTCAATTCCACACCAACAAGCTGCAATCCAAGCTGCAAGAAGTAACTGACATCTCTAGTCTTACCACACAAGGGCAAGAACACAGTTTGCCCAGCTTGCAAGCCGAGGGTCGGAAAATACGCGGGCAAATACGGATTGATCTGCTCGCGATGAAACCCAATCTCGCGGCGTTGCCATTTGTCGTGCCAAAATTGTGCATCCATATCATCCTCGCTAAGTTTGATTAAGAGAACCCTGTACGCACAGCAAGTTGCGCACGAGTCTCATCGATTGAAGACATTAGCATACAAGTTCAAGTACACTTGAAGTCAAGGATTTTTTTGGAGTAAGACGATGGACATAGCCGAAGTGGTCAAACAAACTAGCATCCCCGCCTCACGTTTGCGTTATTACGAAGAACTCGGTCTAATCACCAGTCACAGTCGCAAAGGTCTGCGACGTCAATACGCGCCCGAGGTTCTTGAAACCGTCGGATTTATCATATTGGCGCAATCTGCCGGTTTTTCGCTGGCGGATATCAAAAATCTATTAGGGCCGGCAACACAAGGAAAACAACAGCTAAAACGCGACATGCTCGCCAACAAAGCAACAGAAATCGACCGCCAAATCCGCCAGCTACAGGCAATCGCGAAAAGCCTACGCCATGCCGCCGTGTGCCCAGCAAGCAGCCATTTTGAATGTCCGAGCTTTTTAAAACTAATGCGTAATGCGATGAAGCTTGGTAAAGGAGCACGCTAGGGTCGATTCATAGGAACAATGACAGCACCAAATTGGCTGACTGGCAATGCTATCGGCATCATGGTTTTTACTATTGAATTATTAGTGAATGCTAAAAGGCGAGGCCATATCGTATTAGCATATTTTCAGTCGACAGTTTCGAAGAAATGATGTGCGAAGCTTGCACAGCGATCAAAAAAGTTTTAGTACGCCTGAAATCACATTCTACGAGGTGGTGTCGAGTCAAAACTTCCTCTTCCGTTTCTTTGTTGGGTAGCGAGCGACTGGCGGCTGAGTGCACTGGCTGGTCGCAAGAGCTAGTACTTTTATGCTAACAATTGTGATGCTGATGCAGGCTTCTTACACTAGCTGTCTTTACAGGCCGATACATCTGACCGAGATACTTATGTTCTTATTCACTATCAAACCACCACGTGCATTCACTCTATTCGCCCTCGCATTGACAGGATTGAGCTTGAGCGCTTGCCAAACCGTACAAGATCAACGCATACCGCTGCCGGCAGACTTTGAACAAGGTGCTGAAATGATCACCATACGCAAGCCCATCGCACAATATAAAGACCAGCACTTCGAACAAAACACGCCGCAATTTTTGGTGCGAGCAATGCATATTTCACGCGAAAAATCTGAACGCAGTGAACAACTTTTTTCAAGTAGCGGTATCAGTGGCTTACAACTAACCGGGGCAGATCGCTTTACCCGCTTTTTGTGGAATGAAGTCTTAGGGATGCGTTCAACGATACGGCAACAGTACAAACTCGCCAGCGAACGTGCATATCGCTTTCAAGTGCTTACCGCGGTAAGCTCTACGCTAATTCCAGAACCAGTCGATGTGCAATGCCAACTCTATCAACTAGATGATGTCGCCCATGTAGAACAACAGAAGCGTGACCGCCAAGGCAGGGATAGAAATACTACTACGACAGAACGCGATCGGCTCTACAGCTTCTTACGCTGCGAGCTGATCTTGCAGGATCAAGTCTGGCAACTCGGTCTTGATGCCAGAGGCAGTCAAGTACCAAGTATAGAATTAGGGCGCCCTATTTCCGAGAGTGCAAACGACTTCTACCTGATCGAACATGAAAAAGGACGCCAATTCTTAGTCGATGGCGAATGGCGCAACTTGCCATTCGCCGTTGCCGCCACATCCGGCCTGCATTTTTACAAAGACAATGCGCATGTAGCAGCGATGTCGTTTGAAGGACAAACACCAAAAATCTGGATAGAAAAAAGCAATGATACAAACGCGAAAAAGATACTCTTCGCAGCCTCTTACGCACTCATGATGTATGACTGGCTCGACCAAGAATGGCGCAGCCCGCTTTGAGTAGATTGTGACATTGTGACTAAGCTCAACTCTCGAACTTCAGGCGGATGCAACGCATCTCCGCATAGTACGTGTCACAGCAAGGCTTTATCATCGCATTGTTCGTATCAATCGCAATACGCCTTTGTGAAATCACACCCACATTTCATGCATTGTCGGTTCACATAACCAGCATAGTAAGTTCCGTTTGCAGTTCTTTTCCCTTGATAGGAAACAGAGGTACCACAATTTGGACATCGAACGCGGAACGCTGAAACATTGAAAATAGCGGTGCGAATGTCTAAAACATTCACACCTGCTATTTAACTGCTGCGAAATTAGATACGCCTTACTTACACAAGCGATTAAGGCAACTATCGATTTCAAAACATCATCGACGCTTAAACTCAAGACCAACAAACACCAGACCCGCACCACCACGTTCTAATTCGAAATGACTCAATCGCCGATCACGGTTTTGTTGGAGCGCTTGCTGTTCGTCGCGTTCTGCTAGTTTTTGCGCAATCAAAAGCTGTGCCAATTTTTTATTCGCGTATTGGCTGCGTTCGGTTTGCACCTTCACACTAATTCCACTTGCCAAATGCGTGGCACGAATTGCGCTATCGGTCTTGTTGACGTGTTGCCCGCCCGGGCCGCTGGCGCGACATGCTTGGAATTTGATGGTGTCATCAGCGGTGCACTCGTCATTTTGAAACAAGCGCAAACCGATGAACCAATTTTTGCGCGGATGTCGCAAACGATAGGGGCTTTCGCATATCCATTGCACACTGCCCTGCCATTCTTGTATCCATGCGGTTGATGAATTTTCATTTTCACCCTCGAGACTCAACAACAAAGATTTATAATTGGATGCGCGCGCAGCACTAACGCTCTCAATTAACTCTAGACGACAAGCATGGCGCTTCGCCTCAGCTTGCAAGGTTTGCCAAACCTTCGCCACGCCTAGACAACATTCTTCTGGACCTTGTCCAGCGCTGATTTGTACTAAGATCATACGCAGCACCCTCCTGAAGTTTTATAACTAATCAATGGCTTGAGCTTGGCAACCACCTTGATTAAACCCGCTTCTTGCAGCGATGTAATCACACTGTCGATGGGTTTATAGGCGTCGGGGGCTTCTTCAAAGATCAAGCCTTTGTCGTGACACACTACGCGACTATCAAGCGCGGTTCTGCTTAATTGCGCAGCCGTGTAACGTTGCTTGAGGCGCGCTTCACATTCGCTACGCATCCACTTTCGACCAGCGCCATGTGCAAGCGAAAATAGGCTATGACTCGCCAACTCGCCGCGTACAGCTTGCACCACAAAAGAATAATCACCGCGCGAACCAGGAATCACGATTAATCCTTGATCCGCAGGTGCGGCACCTTTTCTGTGCAAAAAACCACGCACACCATCGATGCTCACTTCACTCAAGAAATTGTGATGAATGTCTAATACGGTCTCGGCATCCGTCGCCAAATTCGCACAAATACGCTCGGCGATTAAACGTCGATTGCACAACGCAAAATCTAAAGCCTGCTGATGTTGCTGCCAATAGACGATTGCGGCGGCGTCGTCTTCAGCGAGCCCGAGATGTCCAAACTGATCAATATGCTCGCGCAAAATATGTCCACCCAAACCGCGTGAGCCACTATGCACCAACAACATCACTTGTTTGCGATCTAATCCATGCGCAGAAAAATTGTCTTGATCAAACACTTCGATGATTTGCTGTAACTCGGCAAAATGATTGCCACCGCCTATCGTACCCAAGCTTTGTTCAAAACCACTATCTTGCAATTGAAAAGAGCGCACGCGCTCGCGCCAAACATCATTTTGCTCTATCAAGGGCGCATCGATGTTGCCCAAACGTTTCACTAATTTATCTAGTGAGATCTTAGCAGTCGAGAGATCGGTTTTTAGCAAGCGCATACCGCAACCGATGTCGCCACCAATCAATGCGGGATAGAAGCGGCCAATCGAAAAGAAAGCTGCGCCCACAGGATAGCCGCGCCCCGGATGTAAATCAGGCATACCAACCACCCTGTGCATACCAGGCAGTTTTGCTGTTGTTTGTAATTGTTGGATTGCGCCTCCTTCAATCCATGTTTTTGGTGAGGCGATCACAGAAACATTTTCTGCGATGATTTGTACTGAGGAATTGCCCATTCGGTTTCAACCTGTAAAAGTGCAGGTCGTCGCCAGGACGTGTTGGTCGTAAATCTATTTAGCTAAAAATCTGCTGAATCTGACTATTCAGATTGAAGAGGTAAAAGAAATACGCTTAAGCCTGACGCAACCCGCTAATAAAAAAAGCGTGTAGTGGGATCAGGTTGATTGCATTCATGATGAGCTCCTTTTTATCGTTATTATGGGAGAGAGGGAATTGAAGTCATTGTGGACTTCAAGCTTGATTATAACAATGATTCTTTTTTGAAAACAAGAAAAGATTGAATAGTTTGATCTCGGGATTTATGTCTCGGTAACTTCGAATGCTTGCTCACTGTCTCAGCGTCTTGCCGTAGGGAGGCTGACCACATGAATATCAAAACTTGCCGTCACTTTTGATATCGATACGCTTTTCCAGCGGTCTTTCATTGAGCGCATCGATAGTTCTATCCACTAATTGCCGAACGTCGCCTACTTCAGCAAACAACTGGGTATAGGCATCACGAATCAATGACGTACACTGCTCAAATTTCTTAAGCTGTGCCAAGCCTTCATCAGTGGGGATAAAAACCCTGCGCCGGGCGTCATTATTATCACTTCGATCCTGCACAAGGCCCAAGCGAACCAGCTTGGGTAGCTTTTGAATGACCAATTGATGTGAATGTCTGAGTTCGCGCGCCAAATCCGCTGCTGACGCCTCTCCGAGTGCCGCAAGAACAGTCATAAGGGAACAAGAACGTACTGGGATGATAATCCCCATCGTATCGAAGACACTCTGGGATTGCTCTTCAATCAGGATGCTCAGTCGTTCGACAGCACGGCCAAGATACACCGCATCATCAATCGCTGGTGAATTAAGTTTTCGTTTAGTCATGACGCTTGTATCTCTGAATGCTACCGTCCCTGTTTACTCGCTCCAGCGCCGCTACTTTTCCACTCGAGGTAATTAGGCGATATCGAAAATCTGAAACCCCTTCAACCGCGAACAGGTCATCACCGAGCGGCTCCAACGCTATCCGAAACCGCTCACGCCAAATGTAATAGAGTGTTCCATTGTCGAATACTAGCAGACGACCTTCATATTTTCCGGCAGAGTTTTTCAGCATGGTAGCATCGACCTGCGGGCGCTGGATAGCTGCCATCAAGCCAGGGAGTAGCCATTCAAATTCGGCGCGCTTGGCCTCGTCATTCTTCGCCAGGTTTTCAAGCGCCAGCTTATGCGCCAGCGGAAGTGCGCGAATAGACGGGCTTTGGATATCAGGTTGCACCCCAGTGCCTTCAAAATCACCATGTTCCACAGGATCTTGTATCTGACCGATTGGTACTTGCACGAAGAAATCCCGATTGACTGGCTTGCGAGCAACCGGATGCGCTCCGCCAGCGGTCCGCTCCCCGATCAAGGTCGCACGCCCAAGTTTTTTCATTGAATAAGATAGCCATTCTGCTGAGGAAAACGACGTGGAGCCTGTGAGGATATAGAGCGGCTTTTCCACCATACGTTTCCCTGGCAATCCGGGTAGCACCCATTGTCCGCGCGCGATGCGTTTGCCGTCCTCGTTATAGTAATAATCGAAGAGTAGCTGATCTTTTTCACTGGAGAAAAAATAGCTGGCTGAAAATTGCGCCATTTCCAGATAACCCCCATTGTTATAGCGTAAATCGATGATCAGCGCATCTGTATTACCAACAAAGCGCATTACGGATGCGGCCGTTTCATACGCAAGTTCTGGGTCGGCAAAATAACTAAAGCGGATATAACCGATATTTCCCTTTAGACGAGCAACCTCATCAAAACCGAAATTAGTCTCCTCGAGCTTGCTCAACTCTTCCTTTCGTATCTTGGCCTTAAGTGCTGGGTTTGTCTTCGCCTCGAAGTCTGCGATCCATTTTGAATCTACACCCACGAAGAAATGTAAGTCGCTGCTAACCTTTACCAAGTCATCGGTCAGCTTGCGCGCAAACTCCACGTTCGTGGTCGCTGAATCATAGTCTCCCTTTTTCAAATGGTCCTGAAGTACCGATGCAATTTTTCGGGCGATATCCGGAAATGCATAGTTTGCCGTCAAGGTGCTATTGAGAGAGGCGATGATCGCGCCCTTATCCTCTCTCGACAAATCTGGGGTTTGGGCAAAAACGTATGATGAACAAATGATTGACAGAGCCGAGAGCATTTTAATGAGTTGCAAGTGATACCGCATATTGTGGTTTCCTCAAATAAAAAACGCATAATACAATATATTGCGCAACATATTGTATATATTTGCGTATGTTTCTTTTTAAAAATAAAAAATGGGTTAATTCCGCATCAGCGCTAATACTGCAAGCGTACTTTGAACACGCCCCTTCTTCTTAGTTAAAACCAGAATTTTCGACGTCAAAGTAGCAACAAACCAAGTATTTAAGCGATCAAGGCCTTATTTAATCTATGCGGAAGGTCTAAGTGACTCCCATTAGCCCTGCAAAGGATGTACGGGTTAGGCCTCACACTTGATGATCACACGGTGGCGATGATCTTCTATCAAGCGGCACGCGTGGCAATATCGCTAAAAACCACAGCCAATACAGCATTTCAAATGTGTCTGTTTATTGCGATATTTCACATTTCTTAAGGAGTTATAGGTTTAAGATAGAACATGTGTCTTCAGCGGATAAGCATTCTTTCATGATTCGAATCAAAGAATGTGATTCAACAATTCAATCAAGTCGCGAGCGAGATATTTTGACTAAATGCTTTAAGTAAATTCTTTAACACATACATTAATTACAGATACCGCTGAAGATCCCGTTTTGTAGTTCGTGCGCTTGATATTCATCATCAACAATGGACAAGAATACTCAGTCTGGACATGTATGAACCAACAAATGCTCTCGCTGGCGAATTTCACAGAAGATAATCTGCGCGCCATTCTTCAAGCACTTCCCGCACTGATTTGGCTGAAAGATGCCGATGGGGTTTTTCTTGCCTGTAACGAGCGTTTTGAACAATTTTTTGGTGCCTTGGAAAAAGACATCATTGGTCATACCGACTATGATTTTGTCAGCAAAGAAATGGCTGATTCATTCCGCGCTAATGATCTGTTAGCCATGCAAAAGGGCGGCCTAAACATTAACGAAGAATGGATTAGCTTTGCCCATGACGGACACCGCGAACTAGTCGAAACTAGCAAAACACCTTTGCACAATTCCGATGGCAAACTCATTGGTATTTTAGGTATTTCGCACGACATCACCAAACGCAAACAGCTAGAAAAATACGAAAAGTTTCGCAGTTCCACCTTGGAATTACTGGCGAAAAATATCCCTTTACCCAGCGTGTTAGAAGCCATCGTACGCGGGGTTGAGCAGCTACATACCGACATCATGTGTAGCATTTTGTTGCTCGATAAAGAAGGTAAACATCTGGTCGATGGCGTCGCCCCTAGTTTGCCTAGCTTCTACAACCAAGCCATCAATGGCGTCGCCATCGGTGTGGGCGTAGGCTCATGTGGAACTGCGGCATTTTTAGGTCAGCGGGTGGTGGTGGACGATATCGCCAGCCATCCATATTGGACGCCGTATGCCGAGCTCGCAGCGCAAGCGGGTTTGGGCTCATGTTGGTCGCAACCAATACTCTCGTCCGAATTGCAAATATTGGGAAGTTTTGCCATCTACCACCGAGAAAAAAATGCACTCGCTGATTTGGATGTCTACATCATTGAACAATCAGCACAACTTGCCAGCATTGCCATCGAGCGCAAACGAATAGAATTGAAAATGCAGCATATGGCCTTCCATGATGCGCTCACTGGTCTGCCGAATCGCAGCTTGCTCGACGATAGGTTAGAACAAACCAAGGCCGCTTGCAGACGTCACCATTGCTTTGCCGCTGTGTTGTTCATCGACCTCGATAATTTCAAACCACTCAATGATGAACATGGTCATAACGCGGGCGATTTACTGCTGCTAGAAGTCGCACAACGCATCAGTCTTTGCGTACGCGAAGTCGATACCGTCGCCCGCTTTGGTGGTGATGAATTTGTGGTGATCCTCAGCGAATTAGAAACTGAGCAGACGCAGGCCGAACAGCTAGCTTGCAACATCGCAGAAAAAATTCGGGCGTCCTTATCCATGCCCTATCAAATCGACATTCCAAACGCACACAAACAAACCAGCGTTCAACACCACTGCACTGCCAGCGTCGGCGTCGTTCTCCTACGCCACCTGCAAAACAGTAACATCGACATCATTAAATTAGCAGATCAAGCGATGTACCAAGCCAAAGCAACAGGCCGCGATAAAATCTGCTTCCTAGACAGCAATCCCTAAATTCTTGGTTAGCACAGTATCAGCTAACGCAATACCTAAGAACTTCGACATCGCATTCTCCGTCTGATTAATTTACAGATACATATTGGCCCCTAGAGGATGAATGCGAAATCTACGGCCAGACTCTAGGTGCGCCTCCGCGCTTCTTCCATGAAGACTTTGCCTCCACTTCACTTTAGTTGCTGACAAGGCTGCACAAATACGTAAAAATAGGATTTTTCTTCTCCGCCTTCATCGTGACTATCACCCGCACCACACGTATTGTAATCGCCGCTTGGCTGTTGTTCTGGGCATTGCTGGTCGTCACGGCGGTGCAAGATTTTGTTCGAGATGGTGGGACAGCGATTTGGCAGCCAGTGCTATGGGAATTGTCGTCGGGGGTATCGGCGACCTTTTTGATGCTGGTGCAATTGTACTTAATGCGCCGGCATGATCACCTACTGGCAAGCCCATGGCCTTGGTTTCGACTGCAATTAATTTGGATACCATTTAATTCTCTGTTGTTTGTTCCGATGGCATTTGGTATCCGTCATGGCGTGTATGCGCTAATGGGCGAAACCTATACGCACCAAGCTTGGCCGCAACTCTTTTTATATGAGTCGATCAAAGTAGCGCTGTTCTTTGCCATCTTTATCGTCACACGCTTTGGCGTATTGTCGTTTCAAAAAATGTTGGACGAGAGGGCGCGTGCCGAACAGGCCAAGCAGCTATTGAAACAGGCGCAGCTGTTTCGACTAACGCAGCAGATGCAGCCACATTTTCTATTCAATGCCCTCAACACCATATCGTCGCTCATGCAAACGGATGTGACACGCGCCGATGCCGTTTTGCAGCAATTGGCGGATATGTTGCGCGCTAGTCTTGATTTGAGTGAGCAGTATGAAATAACGCTCGCTAGCGAACTGCGACTGGCGCGGGCTTATGCGGCCTTAATGACCGAGCGCTTTGTCGATCGCGTAGAAATCGAATGGGACATCGATGAAGCGAGCTTGGCGTGTAAAGTGCCGGTGATGAGCTTGCAACCTTTGATTGAAAATGTGTTTAAGCACACGGTGGAGTCACGCCGTCATATGACGCGCATCAAAGTGAGTGCCGCGCTACTAGAAGGGCAATTAGTGCTCAGGGTGGAAGACGATAGCGGTAGTTTAGAACCAGGCGGAAACGGCATTGGCATCGTCAATTTGCGGGCGCGGCTTGAAGCTCTGCATCTTGATCACGCTAGCTTTAGTCTGATGCAATTGTCACCAGCTGGGGTACGAGCCGAAGTGAGTTTGCCATGCGTGTATTGATCGTAGATGATGAAAGACCTGCACGCGACAAGCTGCGCCGCTTATTGGCACAGGAGTCGGATATTCTCAATATAAGCGAAGCGCGCGATGGCATCGAGGCACTTGAGCTTATCGCCGCAGAAACGCCGGATGTGGTGTTTCTTGATATTCAAATGCCAGAGGTAAGCGGCATCGAACTAGCGGCTTCTTTGCCCACACCTGCACCACTGATCGTCTTTGTCACCGCTTACGATCAATATGCCATTCGTGCTTTTGATACGAATGCGATTGACTATCTGCTAAAGCCCTACGACCAAACGCGTCTCCTTCGTGCGCTGGAGCGCGTGCGTGAACGCATGTTGGCACAGAAAGCAACGACAGCAACCAGCACAAGCCCGGCATCAGGTCTACCAGTCCGCCAGCTTTTGGTGAGTGAGCGCGGCAAGACTAGGGTGGTTAAAGTGGAACAAATTCAATGGATAGAAACCGCCGATAATTATGTGATCTTGCACACGCTGGATGCCCACCTACTTCTGCGCCAAACCTTGACCGGATTACTTGAACAGTTAGGCGAGGCTTTCGTGCGCTGCCATCGACGTGCGGCGGTGCAAACCGAGAGTATCGAAACTGTCGTCACACTTGAAAAGGGCGATTGCGAACTCGTCTTGCGTGGCGGCGCTCGGGTTCCGTGTAGCCGCCAGTTTCGCTCTTCGGTGATGGAAAAGCTTTAAACTTGGTATCAAAATAGATGGACCAATAATCCGGCAAATCCAACTCGCCCCATCCGCAATCCAATTCGCCCCATCCAGCTGGCGTCTCCATTTATTCCCGATTAGTCTGCATCCTGTTATTACTATCAGGTCGCACACCATGCAAACAAATCACCATGACGACAGCCGCCAGTTCTTTCTGGACTGGGTACGCATTTTCGCTTTTTTTGTCCTTATTTTTTATCACGTTGGGATGTATTACGTCAGTTGGGATTGGCACGTGAAGAGTGTCTACGCTAGCAATGCGATTGAGCCCTTGATGAAGCTTTCTGCACCGTGGCGGCTCGGCTTATTGTTTTTGGTGTCAGGCGTCGCATCGCGCTGGATGCTCAATAAGCTCAGCGTTGGTGGTTTTATCCGTCAACGCAGTGCGCGACTCTTAATCCCGCTGGTATTTGGCATGCTGGTCGTCACGCCGCCTCAAGCCTTTATTGAGGCTGTCGAACAAGTCGGCTATCAGGGAAACTACTTCGATTTTATGAAACTGTATCTACAGGCTTATCACGGTTTTTGCGATAAGGATGGTTGCCTCGATCTTCCGACTTGGAATCATCTTTGGTTTGTGCCTTACCTGTGGATTTACTCCTTATTATTGGCTGGAATCTCGCTGGGCCTTGGCAAGCATTTTGAGTTACTCGGCAACTTCTTAGCGAAACATCTAAACGGTTGGAAGTTACTTGTGTTACCGACTCTGCTACTTGCGTTGATCCGTATTTTATTGGCGAATCGGTTTCCAACGACGCACGACTTAGTCAACGATTGGTTTAATCATGCGAATTCATTTAGCTTGTTTTTGCTCGGCGCTTTGTTAGCGCGCCAAACTGAATTCTGGAAACGCTTCGATGCCGCGCGGTGGACTTTGCTAGGCACCGCACTCGCTTGCTGGGCTTTGGTGTTGGTCTTCGACGCTTGGCCTGACGATAGATGGCCAGCCACACCGTTTCCGTTTTGGAGCAAGCTGTTTCACTTGATTTACTCACTATGCCAGTGGAGTGCGATTGGTGCGGCATGTGGCTTCGCGCACAAGCACCTTCACTTTGATAGCCCCAAACGACGCTATCTAACGCAAGCGGTTTTCCCGCTATATATTTTGCATCAGACTTTCATCGTGGTATTCGCCTATGTACTTAAACCAGCTTCATTAGCGCCGGGTATTGAAGCGATAGTGTTAATCGTACTAACGATTACGAGCAGCTTTGCGGTATTTGAAATGGTGCGCCGCGTGCCAGTACTACAAGCGATGTTTGGCTTGCGTGCGGACAAAGTCTTGGCACTGAAATCGACTACACCTCAGTAATAAAGAACAAACACCACCATGTCGGATAAACAGGCTTCAACATCCACACATTGGGTATTGGAGCCATTACGACATCTCATTCGATTAGACACAGTTGCTGGGTTTGTTTCAATCAACAGGCGATTGGCTTGAATATTTCAGTCATGTGCGCTAATATATTAACGGTATACTTAATTTATGTGCTCATTGCTTTGCTTGAATTTCCTATGTTTTTAGGCGAAAGCAAATATGATGAGTGGATGTCTGTTATTCCGGCTGTGCTGATTTAAAAGTTAAAAGTACGATCGCGATAGCAAAGAAAATATGCACTCTGGGATCAACCGATGTTTAGCAAGTTTTGACATGTGATGGGCTTAGAGGCTTAACTTAAGCCCTGTGATAGCGCAACCAATAAGCCTCCAGTTTTACCGAAAGTGGTTCAACTGTTATGACCTATTTGGTGGAATTTATATGTAATGTTTTTAAATGTAGGACTTACGCAAAATTGCGCTAGCTAGGCGACAACAACGACGCCAGCGTCTGTTTTGCGTAAGTCCTAAAATAATAGGGAATATGATGGAAACAAATAGCAAAGATTGGCGATATACGGTGATGCCAGCGGTGTTCACATGGCTAAAAGAATCAGAATCCGGCGCTTTGGAAATCGACTTTGATGAGACAAAAAGACAAGCCGCTTCTGTCTTAAAAGCGAAGGGTAAGGGCGGCAGCAGATTTGGTGGATTGGTCGCCTCTGGTACGCTCGGTGAAAACAGCTATCTAACTCCCGAACAACGTCTCGCTTTACTCAAATCCCTATCTGATGTGGCTAAAGAATACGATGTGCCATTGATCAGTGGCGCTGCAGCAGAAACCAAAGAACAGCTCGCGACAATCATTGAAGGACTCGCAGCGGTTGGTGTGAATACCGTCATGGTCATGCCGCCAAAAACGAAGGAAGCTCCTTCTGATGAAGAAATGTATGCCTACTATGCGCTTGCCGCAGCTACTGCAAAAAAAGTAGGCGTCACCATCATGCCGTATAACAATCCTGATGCAGCCGGATATCATGCGCTGTCAATCGATCTGCTGAGAAAACTGTCTGCGCTACCTGAAGTAGTCGCACTTAAAATATCGACGCTCGATGTGTCAATTATCGAAACGCTGATTGTAGAGAACAAAGATTTAAAAGTCTTGGCAGGCGTTGATTCCGTCACGGTGCATGCAGGACTAGCTGGCGCATGCGGTGGGATTACCGGTGTAGGGACGATCTTCCCAAAAGCAAGTATTACGATGCAAGAGCACGTCTTAAAAGGCGAATGGGCTGAGGCCAACAAAATTTCTCAAGCGCTCAATTCCATCTCCTATCTTGATGCGCAGCCTTTGCTGTTGGAATATCTGAAGTTTGCGATGGGCATTCATCATAATGATGTCGAAGGTGGACTGCGTACCTACGGTAAGAAATTAACGCAACAGCAAATTGATGATGTACGTGCAAGATATCTGCTTGCGAAACAAAGGCTGGAACTTCTCGGTTTAGCGGACTGATTCTTTTAAATAGAGATAGCTCCGAGTAAGCAATTCTAAGGCTCTCGAATGTGCGTATTGGTGTTTTTTTGCCTTGACGACCCGGTCGAATTTTCGATCGGGTCGTTTGTCTTTAAGGGGACTAAGCAAGCTTTCGAGTAGATGTTTCATTGATGCTGAGAGCTTGCCATAAGATAGGAGCAGAACGGGAGTTAAGTCTTACTTTTGACATTCGACATTCAGTACACCACTTTCTTACTGTTTCACAGGCTGACTAACTGTCGCGTCACTTATTCCAAGAGAGTGGGCGCCCCTGTGCTCTGACTGTTGGGGGCTAATGGCTAACTCCAGCTTGCACAGCTGTTGGAGTTGCGTATTCGTCAAAGCGCTTTTCGAAATGGCTTACGTCAAAACTTGAGCCTTTTTGCGCTCAAAACTATTTATAAACAATTGTGGGATGACAACGGAGGGCAAATGGCTGCTTCCATATCTTGTGTGAGGCTTTGAGTAAAGGAGTAGATCCTTTTTTCGGATACAATAGTTTGTCGAGCAAACGTAAAACTTTTCTGGTGTGCAGTGTGTGGAATTATTAATGAACAAGATGCGAATTCGCCTATTAATTGCTGCCTGCCTATGTAATCCCTTAACTTCCTTTGGCTCGACTGCGTACGCCGAGGATGTGGTCACTGTCGCTTGGCGGGTTAAGCCACCACATCAATATACCGTTGAAGGACAACCGAGAGGCGTGTTAGTGGAGCGGGTAAAAAAAGTTTTTTCCTTAGCTAAAATCAAGACGCAATTTGTTGAAGAGCCTACGAATAGAATCTTCTACAATTTTAAGAATGGTAGAAAAAATTATTGCTCATTTGGTTTGTATTATGTCGCCGAACGTGAATCCTTCGCACAATACAGCAAAGTGTTTCATAGAGACCCACCGCAAACCGTTTTGGTCAGCCCGCAAGCATTTAAGTCGGTCTCAGCGCACGCAACACTTGCATCCCTTTTAGCCGATCCTAAGCTGACACTCGGTGTAGTTGACACCTCTTCGTACGGCCCTGAACTAGATGACATGATCAAAGCAGGCAAAAACAAGATTTTGCGCAGCACTACCCTACAAGCGAATATGGCACGCATGATTGCGGCAAATCGTGCCTCATTCATGTTTATCGACAGGCAGGACTGGGAATACTTGAAAAAAAATGACGAACACGTGAGAGGTGCCTCACAAATCGACATGCCTGATTTGCCACCCAACCAAAACCGCTACATTTTATGCAGCAAAGACATAAGCGCTGCGCAAATGCAACGCATCAACAAGGCAATTCAAAAAGTCTATGTAGCAAAGTCCGACTAATAATCAAGAACAGCATCAATAGCACTCGGCACTTTGAGGTGCAAATCATTACCTTGACGAGCCTGTAAGAAATTCCGTGACAATTACGCAGAGTTTCGTACAGGCTCTGTTTAAATGGTTTAGCAGCATTCTGCTTTTGACACTACTTCCAAACAATATTCACTTCATAATTTGATAACCGTTCTGTGAGCCACGTTTTCATTTTTTGTTTTTCTGTTACCGGCATGACTTTCGTGGACGACACAGTGAGAACCAACCAACCGCCCCCGATTGCTTGTTTCTTGTTTCCCATTAATTGCCATTTAAGATAAGTATGGTATTGTCTAAAGTGAGAACCCAGAGTTCAGCGCCACTGGGACTGAACTGCGCTGCGTAAACTTGAGCATTAAAGGGAACGCTCAATACATTTTCACCGGTTTTCGTGTCCCAAATTTTGACCGTTTGATCAGATGAGGCTGTGGCAATTCGAGATCCGTCACGGTTGAAAGCAACACTAGAAATGGAGGCATCATGTCCATCTAGGGTGAAGATTATTTTGCCTGTTTCGATGTCGATAATTTTAGCGCTGCGGTCGGACGAGGCGGTTGCAAATGTTATGCCATCGGGGCTAAAAGCTGAATATGTCACCTTTTCCTGGTGCGGTGCAAACTTTGTCAATGATTTGCCAGTCTTGGCGTCCCAGAATATGAGCGTCCCATCCGTTCCACTGGTTGCATAAAATTTCCCATCATTCGAGCACACGCCAGTGACGACACCTTTGTCGTGCGCGAGTGTATAGACTATTTCACCTGTATTGGCATCAAACACTTTGGCTGAATTTGGCATGCTCGTTGAGATAATGCGATCAGTGCCACAAAATCGAATGTCAATCAGCTGGTTTCCTTTGACCTCTTCTAACACACGTAATTCGTTTTTTGTTTCTAACTCCCAAATTTTAATCAAGCCGTCATTGCCCACACTGACTAGCCGCTTTCCGTCCACTGAAAATGCCACCGCATTAGCTGATTGCTTATGCGCTTCCCAGTTTTCAAGTTCACGCCCAGTTGGTCGGTCCCAAACGCGCAATTTGCCTTTCCAACCAGCCGATACCGCTTGCTTTCCGTCGGGACTGAAAGCCACTCCATACGCGCTTCCATCTATTTCAAGTTGAGTACGCTTTGCACTTTCTTTCACCCATGTCCTTAATGTATTATCGTTTGACGCTGAAATAAATTGATTCTTGTTAGGCAGATGTGCGACTGAATTAACTGCTTTAGTATGTCCGTGTAGTGTGCGCAATTCTTGCCCCGTCTCAACATTCCACAGCCGTATCGTTTGATCAACCGAAGCAGAGGCAAGCGTTTTTCCATCTGAGGAAAATGATAAAGAATTGACTTGTTTTTTGTGTTTATCCAAAGTATGAAGTCTTTGACGACTTTCGACATCCCAAATTCTGATCTTGGCATCTTTCCCTCCCGCTACGAGTAGTTTGCTGTTAGGACTAAAAGCAACATGTTGCAAGGCTTTATACTCATCATTCTTTTCCGACTCTAACAGAAAATGGTTTTCCCATTCTCCTACTCGCCACACTGCAACTGTGTTCTGTACCTCCCAACTCCCTACCGCCAGCCATTTTCCATCAGGGCTATATTGAATCGACACAATAGGCTTAATACCGTACTGCAATTTTTTGACTGATTCGCCCGTATTCAAATTCCAAATTTCGACAATTCCCCACACACCGCGAGCTTGGGACATATTCCATGATGAAGACGCGATTGATTTTCCATCTGGACTAAACGCAACAGCGGTGATTCCTTTGCCGTCGCCCTGAAACGCGCGTATTTCCTTACCTGTTTCGGTTTCCCAAACCTTCACGGTATGCCTTGAATAGGCGACAGCGAAATATTTTCCGTCTGAAGAAAATGCAAGGTTTTGTGGTGATAATTTCTCGTCGATAAATTGATGAATCTGCTTACCGGAAATCGACTCAATAAGGCGTACTGATTTGTTACCAGAGGCGGTCAAAATGTATCGACCATCTGGACTCGTAGCAATGGCTTTTACTGAGTCCAATCCTAAATGTGTGATTCCCAAGCTTTCTTCTGAAAGCGAATGAAGGTAATGCCATTCCCAATTACGATACTTCGCGGGAGCGGCGGCCAACCAACGTTTTGCCTCCCCAGTTTCATTGAGTTGCAGCGCACTCGAAGCAGCCGCAATATGCGAGACATAGGCCCTATACTCGAAATCATTTCCCTTTTGTGCAACGGCATCAAATGTCGTCGTGAGCAGTATCAAACAAGGAAATACGATAGCGATGAAGAAATTTTTAGGATGCATATTTTCACCAAGTACTAAAGGATCAGTGTGACGTTAGATAAGCGGAACCATCGACAAAACACCAATGAACACAAGAGGGGAAATCAAGATAGTCGAATTTGAGATTCTTAAACTGTTCAACTTCGTTCTTTTCTCCAATAGCTAAGTGTGCAGAATTTTCTCACAGTCTCGCCAATTTCCCGAGAAAATGTCGAATATCCTACTGACGCCCACAATTCTTCATACCCGAAAACAACCGTTATCCCATTGCGCTCACCTTCATCTCAAACCACTCGCAGCGAAACTCTCCCTGTCGTAAGCTCGCCCCTGCACAAACACGGTGTCTATGCTTTCCATAGCCCGAATGTCTTTCAGTGGGTTTTCACGTAGCAGCAATAGATCAGCATGCATATGGGCGCGGATTTGGCCTACTTTGCTTAGCCGAAAAGCTTGCGAGTTGTTGTAGGTCGCCGCACGTAGGA
>VFQS010001667.1_pt1 | contig 19800 bp, 20 predicted proteins | sample 3512361 | NCBI WGS metagenome assembly VFQS01 (sample SAMN10412375, study PRJNA504923) | tailings metagenome | isolation source: Relicate 1 Philex TSF3 active mining | place: Philippines
AATCTGAACCCTTGTTGTTGGATACTTTCCCTGCCTGGTGCAAACGCATTAAGCCGCTGGTGAACATTTCTGAGTGAATACCAAAATTTCCAAGATCACTTTGAGCAAGGAATGATGCAATTTGATTGGGAATTGCACCAATTCCTGTCTGCAGTGTGCATCCGGGACGAATGAAGGTGAGGGCATTCTGCGCAATGACAAGTTCGGCTTCGGTGGGTGGTGCATCGGCCAAGTTCAACGGATCACGATCTGTTTCAATCAGGATGTCAATGTGGTCGACGTGGACTCGATGTCCGTGTTGGGGAAGTACACCAAACGTGCGTGGGAACTTCTCGCTGACTTCAACAATGAGGAGTCGGTCAGGGTCAGATGCAGCGCGATGGATTTCATCAACTGTTGCGCCAGCGTGCAATGACAGGCTGACCCATCCATCAACGGCTGGGGCAGCGGCCGTTGCAACAATTCGGGGTGCAAGTGATTCAAGAATGGGTTCAAATCGTCGAAAGTCGGCGGGAACAAAATCAATTGACGCACCGCTATCGCGAAGGAATCGCTCGGCGGGGCCAAAGAAGCCGCTTTGATAGTGCACACCCGGTTGTGTGAGTACCGCATAGAGGTCGGGCATCAGAGCGCCGAAGATTTGTAGGTTGACAAAGTCGGTGCGTTCACCCAGTGCGTGCATGAAGCCACCTGGCACACCTGGTCCAAGCGGGACTGCAAGCGAGTCGGTGGAGCGAACTGCTGCGACAGCATCGGACAGGGTCAAGATGGCCATGTGACCAATGGTACGCAGGTAGTGGATGCCACTTCAGGCTGGCAGGCTCAATAGCAATGCAACGTGACCTGCTTGTGATTGGTGGTGGCCCTGCTGGCTCTGCCGCAGCAATAACCGCGGCCCGTGCGGGCGCGTCTGTCACATTATTTGAAAAAGGCCCATACGGTCGCGACAAAGTGTGTGGTGATGGACTCACACCTCGTGCAATAGCTGCACTAGACGAACTTGGCGTCGATCATTCCGTTGCGCATCGCATCGACGGTCTTCGCATGATTGCAGGGAAGAAAGAACGCGAACTGCTGTGGCCATCTACATCGCGTTTTCCAAATCACGGAGCTGTGTGGCCTCGCCAACGGTTTGACAATCATCTCTTGGACCTTGCCATTGCAGCAGGTGTTGACGTTCGTTTCGAATGTGAAGCATTGCCTGTGATGAGTGGTTCCACATGTGTTGGAGTCACTGCGGGCGGCGAAACGTATTCTGCACCGTTCACAATTTTGGCTGCTGGTGCACAAGGTCAGGCGGCTCAGATTTTGGGTGCAGTTCGCGATCCGAACGAAACTTTTGGACTTGCAATTCGTGCATATGCCCCTACACCTCGGCATGCTGAGCGGCACTTAGAGGCGTGTCTCAGTCTTTCCGATGAACATGGAACAGCAGTACCTGGTTATGGGTGGATGTTCCCTGCTGGCGACGGCACCGTCAATATCGGTGTCGGTGCTCTCAGCACCATGAAAGGTTTCAGAAAACTCAATCTCAATACATTGCTCGACCAGTACGCGTCACTTGTCAAAGACTCGTGGAGTTTGGGTGAGTATGTAGAAAAACCACGTGCGTGGCGTTTGCCAATGAGTTGTGTTCGTCGATATGGGCCAGGGTGGGTCGCCGTTGGTGATGCTGCAGGATTCGTCAACCCCATGAATGGTGAAGGTATCGATTATGGACTTGAATCAGGCATGTTGGCTGCACAGAAATTTCTTGTAGATCCGCAAACAGCACCACGCATCTATGACACAGAAGTTGGGGAGCGATTTGATTCGTTTCTTCGAACTGGTCGTCGTTTTAGTTTCATCATTGGACACCCTTGGTTATTGAAACCAGGATTACGAGTTGCAGTTGGAACTCAAAAAGCAGCAGACATCACATTGGCCGTCATGGGAAATCTCATTGACTCCGCAACGCCGGGGGCAGCAGGTCGAGTGATGCGCATTGCTGATAAATCTCTGCAACTTGCTGACCCACTCTTGCGCCGTACACGCGCCAAGGCATGAGCAACGGATAGGTTTGGGGTTATGAGCAAACCATCCGTCATCGTTCCCGCCGGAGATCCACCAGCCGATCTCGTCATTGAAGACCTCACCGTGGGCGATGGCAAAGAAGCCATTAGTGGAACAGTGGTGGAAGTTCACTATGTGGGCGTTGCATGGAGCACGCAAAAAGAATTTGATGCCTCGTGGAACCGCGGTGACACGTTCGAATTTCGTCTTGGTGCCGGACAAGTCATTTCTGGATGGGACCAAGGTGTTGCCGGTATGAAAGTTGGCGGACGTCGCGTTCTCACAATTCCGCCTCACATGGGGTACGGATCACAGGGCGCTGGCGGTGTCATCAAGGGCGGAGAAACTCTCATCTTCGTCGTTGACCTGTTGAATGTGAACTAGGAGTTCTTGTGGAAGATGTCGTTGTCTATGACGGCGACTGCGGAATATGTGAATGGTCCGCAACATGGATTCGTCGCAATGTGCCAAACGTGCAGGTGGTCACTCATTCTGCATACGGTGTCACGTATCTGCCGGCTGTGTGGTTCATCAGTATTGATGGCCGTCGTGAAGGCGCTCGGGCCGTGGCAGAAATACTCCAGCGCTCGCAGGTGCGTGTAGCACGCATTGTTGGCACAGTAATAGCGCTACCGGTGATTCGAATTATGGCTGCAGGCGGTTATGTGGTGATTGCCAAGAACAGAAGTCGATTGTCTCGCTTGTTCCGATTGAAGGCGTGTGCACTGCCACAGCAGTAGTTATTTCATCACCGAGTTCTGAGGCAGCATTCGACGACGTCTCCACCAGCGGCGAATTGGTCCAATGGTGTACTTGCTGGTGGCGGCAATGACGAATGTAGAGATGAGCACGCGCGGAACAACGTCAAGTTGTGCGAGTCGAGGCGCCAGTGCAATTGCAATGATGAGAGCAACGGGATAGATCCAAGCAACATCTGCAACAAATCGCCCAATCGCACTTCGATGACGGTCAACATCTCCTTGGGCTTTAAAGAACACATCAGTACCCGCGGTGACTGTCACTTGTTCAGATTGAACCAACTCATCGGCACGATCACGCAACGCTTGTCTGACGGCTGATCGCTCCCACTGTCGTAGATGAAGCGCATCATCAAAGCGGAAGACCATTTGGTAAAAGTCGCTGTCTTCAGCGGGGCGGAGAACTGTTGCACCCAAGCAACCCGGAGCATTTTGTACTGCGCTCTCCATATCAGCGCACCATTTCTCGAATTCCACAGTCTTGTCGGGGAAGGGAACTCGGGCGATGGTAACGGTTACCCCTCCCGGAGCAATCTTGGGGAGTTGTCCGGTCTCAAAGTTTCCGGTGAGGTCTGCCATGATGAATACCGTAGTGATGAAAATCGTCAGTTGCCTCCCACATTCATGCGCGCAGTAGTTGTTTATTGTCACCCTGTGGAGGGCAGCTTTTGTTCAGCCATGCGTGACGCCGCGCTACGAGGACTCACCGCTGCCGGCCATGAGGTTGCGCTTATTGACCTCGCCGCTGAACAGTTCAATCCAGTGATGTCTCGCGACGAATGGAATGCCTATCTCAACACTGTGCCCATGGTCAGTGACGATGTGCAGAATCACGTAGAGCTTGTTCGAGGCGCTGAAATCTTGGTCTTTGTGTATCCCACGTGGTGGTCATCTACTCCTGCTCAGTTGAAAGGCTGGGTAGAGCGTGTTTTTTTGCCCACAGTTGCTTTTCGATTGAACGAGCAGAGAAAAGTTCGACCGGGGTTGCGAAATTTGCGCCATATTTGCACCATAAGCACCTTCGGCTCTCCGTGGGTATATGTGAAAGTCATGAACGACAACGGAGCGCGCATCTTTCATCGAGCTCTGCGCTTGGCGGCTACTCAACGCCCCAAGCGAACACGCCTTGCGCTGTATCGCATGGACAAATCAACTGACCAGTCGCGTCAAGAATTTCTTGCACGAATCGAACAGAAGATGCACACGCTATGAACGTGTTGGTGATTTCGGCGCATCCATCGGACACTTCTTTCATAGTTGACGTTCGCGCGCAGATTCTTGAAATGATGGCTGATAGTGGGCATGTTGTTCGGCATCATGATTTGTACGCCGAGAATTTTTCTCCAGTGTTCACGCCATACGAGCGTTTGCATCACACAGGGAATCTTGCAGAGAAGTTAGAAAAACTCCCAGAACTTGCCGTACATGTTGAAGATTTGAGGTGGTGTGAAGCACTTGTGCTCGTCTATCCGACGTGGTGGTCGGGCCCTCCCGCCATTGTGAAGGGGTGGATTGACCGCGTGTTCATGAACCACGTTGCGTGGGTGCTCCCAGAGGGTGCTGCGCGAATATCGCCGTTGTTGAAGAATGTTCGTCGGCTTGTTGTCGTCACAAGTCACGGATCAGCCAAGTTCGTCAACGTCTTGCAGGGTGAGTCTGGAAAGCGTGTGGTTCTTCGGTCGATTCGCGCCATGTTCGGAGTTCGCGTCCGAACAACCTGGTGTGGTGTGTACAAGCTTGATCGATTGACGCATCAACAGCGCTCCAAAGAAATCATGCGTTGTCGTCGTCGGGTGCATCGCGCATTGAGGTAAAGCGCTGCAGTGCCAAAGCCATCGATGTGAGTCCAAGCACGCGTACAACAATGGCAACTGTTGATGCGTGTCGTGGATGTTCAATTCCGCTCGTATGCACTGTGGCGAGGTAAACAGCGGCGGTAACAAGAAAAGCAGTAATCATCGCGAATCCAACACGCCGAGTTCTTTGCCGAAGCAGCAAGAGAGTCGTGCCCACGCAATACAGCAGCATCCATGCTTGCCATGTGAAAAACAGTGATCGACTGAGCATCGGACCATTCGTGAGCGGGAGAAAATCATCATTCGGGGGATTAAGAGTGGGTGACATGAGTGAGTGTGCGTGCGTAAGCGTGTCTGAAGGATGGGTCACTAAGTATTTGGTTAATGTCCTCAATCCGGAATCAGCAACCCACTCTGCTACCGGTACGCCGCCGGCGCGCATGAGTGCTGGCGGCTGCTGACCAGTCGGAAGATTAACGATGGCTTTCACATCGGGTGGCAAATCTTCTGCGTAGTCGTATCCCGTTGCTGAACGCATTTCTTGAGTTGCAGGAAATCCATTTGCGACAAACCATGAGAATCGCGAATCATCTGACAGTACGCGTGACGAAAGAACTGTGTACATGTTCAAGTTCGCCATGGGTGATGAGTTACGAATCTGCAGCGTGGCAAATGCAAGAAGAGCCACGAAAAAAAGTCCGATCGGTGCAATCTTGCGGCCACGTGATCGAAGAAAGGTGAAGGCAAATGGAAGAACGCATGCAAGTGCCAAGAAAATATGAGTGGGGCGCGACAATGTGCAGAGCGTGATACCTGCAAGCCATAGCGCACGTGTGCGAGGTGATGGAGACGTTGTGTAATGGACAGTTGCCGCACACGCAAACACTGCGAACGAAATAGAGAGTGATTCGGACAAAATGGTGACGTCGTAACGAATGACTTGCGGTGTTACGCCTAACAGAGTGGTGGCTAGAAAAATGACTCGTGGATATGCAGATCGCTGGCCTAGGACATGTGCGAGATAAATCCATGCGGCGCTACCCACAAGGACGTGGAATGTCATTCGTCCGACGTCTGACGTAACAACGGAAAAAACAAATGCGATTGGACCTGGTCGATCGCTTGCACCCAGCAGTGAAAAAGTCTCATAGCCAATGGAGTCTGGAAAGCGCTGGGGGGATTGGCCGAGCGCAGCAATGATGCGTGCCGTGAGCGTGAAAAGCCCCATAATTATTGCGAATCGCGACGGTTGTAATGCTGTGACGAGTCGCTTCATGCCAACCACGGTACTCGCATGGGATTTCCTGGATGTCGTCTAGTACCGTCGTGTTCTATGAAGTCACTGCAAGTTGATGAGTTGGGCTCCCTTGATGCATTGCACTTGGTGGAATTACCTGATGAACCCCTGAAGGAAGGTTTCTTGCGTTGTTCAATTCGTGCATGTGGATTGAACTTCGTGGATTCTCTTCTCATTGAGGGCCGTTATCAAGTGAAGCCCCCTGTTCCATTTCGACCGGGGTCAGAGATTGCAGCAGTAGTCACAGAAGTTGGTCCCGGAGTGAGCAATTTTTCTGTGGGAGACAGAATCTTTGTTGCTATCGGAGTTGGTGGTTTTTCTGACACCGCCGTTGTTCATGCATCACGGGCTTTGAAAATTCCTGACAACATGACCGATGGCCAAGCAGCCACGTTCATGCAGAGTTATCTCACGGCGTGGTTTGCTTTTGAACATCGTGCCGATTTGCGTGAGGGAGACACCATGTTGGTGTTGGGCGCAGGTGGTGGCATAGGCCTTGCAGCAATTGACGTTGCAGTGTCTATGGGTGTTCGCGTTATTGGTGCGGCATCATCCGATGAAAAGCGTCAACTTGCTAAGGATGCTGGAGCATTCGCAACTATTGACGTATTGAACGAAGATCTGAAACTCCGTGCGCGCGAACTAGCCGAGGGAAAACTCGATGCAGTGTATGACCCTGTTGGTGGAGACTTGGCGGAACAAGCACTTCGTGCGCTTGCACCCGGTGGTCAATTCATGGTGGTGGGATTTGTTGCTGGAATTCCCAAACTTCCCGCAAACTTGGTGTTGCTCACTAATCGCACATTGATCGGAGTTGATTGGGGTGCGTGGGTAGGAAAGAACCAAGCTGCACATGCAGAGATGATTGCTACCGTTATGAAGAACATTGGTGAAGGAAAACTCCACCCGGTGGAGCCGGTCTCGTATCCAATGTCACGCGCGGTCGATGCGTTGCGAGACATGCAAAACCGAAAGATTGCCGGAAAGGTCGCGTTAGTTCCTGACTTTAATTAGGGCTACGGCGTGCATGACGCGCTTCCCGCGTCATACGTTTGGTTGTCAAGGGCGCTGACAAATCCCCACGAAAATGTTGTGGGTGTAAGAAGTAACTCCACCACTCCGTGTGCTGCATTGGTGATGAATTGGCTACCTGGAACCGGTGTTCTCATTGTGTACGTATGTCCACCACCTAGTCCACTAATGATGAAGGGGACACCATTTTGTGCCGGTATTCCATTTTCATCTAGCGGTGAGAATCTCTCGTAATGATGATCATGTCCCGACATAATGAGGTCAGCCCCATGCGTCACCGCTGCTTTCCACAAATGTTGCACTGATGGTGTGGCGTATTGGCCACTAGAGACAAATGGGTGATGCATAAACACTGCCGCACACTTACCCTCGGTTCGTGCTCTTTGTAATTCTTGCTTTAGCCATTGAGTTTGCGATGCAGCATCGGCGCAACCCGCGCTGACCTGACCTTGGCACCATGAGTCAACTGCAATCAGTCTCCAACCACCTGCGTCGGTTGACCAATAGGGGGCAGACATTTCGCCGAAGTACTCAACAAATCCTGCTGCTCCGCTTGTGAGGTACTCGTGATTTCCACGTAATGGGTATGTGATGTTCTTGAATGCACCCCAAGTTGTGTCATAGAAGTCGCGAAATTGTTGAATGCTGCTTTCTTCGTGAACGAGATCACCCAATGCAATGACAGCCTCGGGGTTCATGGACTGCACCAATGCAGCGGTGCTTGCCTCGCCACATTGAGTGCCAAGTGGCCCCATTCCGTACACAGCTCTGCGACGGGCATTGCATGCAATATCGCCTGCAACAACGAGACGCGCAGATGTCTGCGAGCCAATTGGCTTCATTTGCACGCCAGTTGGCCAGATGGCAGTACCGCTTCGTCGCAATGTTGTGCTTGAGTCCCCGAGCTGACCACTGTTGTTTAATCCCCAACACCAGAGCGATGCATTCAGAACTGCAACGCCGCATGCATGTGAATCACCAGCGACAACAGCGGACAGAGGGCCGACACGATCAGCGGGAAGAACTTTCTGTGCGCTTGCTTTCGCAATGTAACTGCCGTTGGCAAGTTGGCCGTATCGGTTGCGTCCCCAGCACCATGTGGTGTTGGCCACCGTTGTACCACAGACGAATTCTGCTCCGGCACTCAGCGACACAAGTCCAGAGCGTGAACCTGTAACAGGACGCGAACGCGATGCGCCCCATGAGGTTGCAAGCTGTCCATAGTTATTGCGTCCCCAGCACTGCGAACGTTTGGCAGTGGAAACAATGCATGTGAAGAGTTGGCCTGTTGACACAAAAGTTGCCCGCACACGTGGGACATACGTGGGGTTAACGCGTGCGTTCTTCAGAGGTTGACCAAGTTGGTGGAAGTTATTGCGTCCCCAACACCACACTGATTGGGTGGTGCGCACCGCGCATGTGTGAAAGGCACCAACATCAACACTGACCACATTGGTGATTGCGGCCTGAACAGGAACGACCGATCCAATTGTTGTGCCGTTACCTAGTTGTCCATATTTGTTCGCGCCCCAGCACCATACAGTTCGGTCGGTTCGGAGCGCACATGAATGGTCGGGTCCGACTGCCACCGATTGAACATTGGTCAGCGGTACTTGAGTAGGGACGATCACGGAGGTCTTGGACTGCGTGTTAGGCGCGTTCACAGGGTCAACGACAACGCGTTGCAGACCCCAACACCACAACAATGCGTCTCGTGTGATCGCACACGTTTGATGCGCACCCGCAGCAACACTGACGGCATTGCTCAATAACGATGGTGCGAAGTAGATACTGCGAGATTTTGTACCAGTACCAAGTTGGCCATATGTGTTGTTGCCCGCACACCACACCGTTCCGTCGCGAACCACACATGAATGTTCTGCTCCAAGAGAAATAGACGTGGCAACGGGGGCTGCAACAACGCCAGGAACATCAGGTACAGCAGATTGTGCAGGAGTGCTGGTGAGAAGACCAGATATCGCAAGTGCGACGAACGGAATGGCTACCCGATGAATTTTCATGGTGGCTCCACGCTAATGACTGTGTCAATGGCATTTCAGTCGGGGTGTGTTAACGAGCGCGATGACTGTGTATTCAGTGCTTATGGAAGGGGTACCCAGCGCCAATCAAGATTACAAATAGTCGGATCAACAATCTCCAAGATGGATAGTCCAATAACAGATGCTCGTGCAGATAAGCCTGTTTCAGGTCGGATACCAGCATTTCTGGGCGCTAGCGCACTTGCTCGCAACAATTCCTCTTGGGTCAACGCTGAATAGGAACCAAGTTGTTGCGCAACAGACGGTGAGTGTCGTGCTGCAACGATGCATTCAAGACGAAACCGTCGCCATTGTTGGTACGACGGAGACATGTATTGGGACAAAATCTCCGTCACCATCGTTCGTTGATCTGTTGCCGTGAAAACTTGTGCCCACGCTTTTGCATCTTGAGCAAGTTGTGGTGGAAAAAGAACTTCGAGACAATCCGCGACAAGTGCATCTTTGTTCTCGTACAAACCGTAAATGGCCCCCACACTGACACCAGCTCTTCGTGCAATTCGTGACACTGTTGCTCTGTGTATGCCGGAGCGCGCAATCACATATTCGCTCGCTGAAATCAATGCATCACGAATGTCATCTCGGGTGGAGGGAAACGTGTAGGGCTGAGGAATTTGTTTAATGCCTTGCGGTTGTGATGGCTTTGTTGCAGTACGTACAGCCCGTGTGAATAGTTCAATAAGCGCAGCAGGGTTGATTGGATTGACGGCTCCTTGGCTGTACACCGAGTTCAATAGCGATGCGCCAAACAATGTTGCCATTGCTGCAACAACAGCTTGTCTATTTGCACCGTCGGTTGATGGCCCAACTCCTCGGTCATCAAGCAAGCCGAGGATGTCTCGTTGTACAACTTCGCCGATGACTTCATCACGGCGGGATGCGACGAGAATTTCCATGGCACTTCCCAAATCGGGGTTTGCCTCACTTGAACTTGCAGCTTCAAACATGGCGCTGACATGCGCAACTGATTCTTGAGAGTTTGACAACACTGCATCGACAAGCGGGGTGAGAATTTCCGACAACATGGGCCAGAAGCTTTTCTCCCATGCAAGAACCACAAGTTCTGATCGATCATCACACCGTGCATAAATGGCACCACTCGAAAACCCAGCATCGGCTGCCACGCGAGTGAGTGCCATTTGATCGACACCAACAGTCCGTACAGCACGAGCGGCACTATGCGCCACCTTTAAGTCAGTTTGGCGAGACTTCTCGGACTGCCGTGATGCAAGTGCCATGAGTCGATTGTTTCACAGGTCGTCCATCGTCCTGCAGGCGGATTGAACGCTCTCTATTCTTCGGGTGTAGTGCACTTGTACGGAAGCTGCCAATTGATGGGCAAAAGTCCTGCGGAGAGAAGTGATTCGTTGATGCGGGAAAACGGTCTACTTCCAAAAAATCCACGATGTGCAGACAATGGTGATGGATGCGCTGATTCCAAAACGATATGACGGCTATCAACGATGAGTCGTTTCTTCTTCTGTGCGTGAGCACCCCACAACACGAATATGACTGGTGTTGATGATCTGGAAATTTCGGTGATCACTGCATCGGTAAATGTTTCCCATCCACGGCCGGCATGCGAAGCAGGTTCACCTTGACGAACTGTGAGGGTGGTGTTCAGAAGGAGAATTCCTTGTTCTGCCCACGTAGTTAGGTTCCCCGTTGATGGCGCATGAATTCCAACATCAGAGATTGCTTCGGTGATGATGTTGCGTAAAGACGGTGGGGGCGCCACTCCGTCAGGAACTGAAAATGCCAATCCGTGTGCTTGGCCCGGCCCGTGATACGGATCTTGTCCCACGATGACGACTCGACATTGTGACAACGGTGTCAGTGCAAATGCAGTCCACATGTCGCTCTCTGGTGGATACACCTGCGCAACTTCGCGTTCTTGCTTAACGAAACTCATCAACTCTTGAAAGTACGGCTGTGACGTGTGGTCATCACAGAGGTGGGACCACTCGCGCTGCATGTGAACAGCGTATGCCCTATGGCAATTGTGTTATTACTAATAACCCAATTGGATGAAAATATTTCCGTGTGTCCCCGACATTTGTGAATCAACTTGCGAGAATGGTCGCCCCATGGATCTCGCGCTTGCAATCGACATTGGCGGCACCAAGTTTTCCGTTGGTCTTGTGACCCGCACAGGTGAACTCATCGATCGAGTCAACATTCCCGTTGACAAAGGTGGAAGCGGTGATGAGCTGTTTGAAGATTTGTTGGTGGGAGTAGAAGAGCAACTTGAGCGTGCTGTGAACCATCACGGCATCTCGCCGTCGGTTGTGGGAGTGGCATGTGCCGGACCAATTACTCGCAACATCGAAACGGTGTCGCCGCTCAACATTCATCAGTGGCGTCAATTTCCGCTGCGCGATCGACTCGCGTCTCATACGGGACTTCCTGTCTTCGGAGATGGTGATGCAAAAGCATTGGCACTTGCAGAAGGCTGGATTGGTGCAGCAAAAGGCGTTGACAATTTCATGGCCATGGTGGTGTCCACTGGTGTCGGTGGCGGAATTGTGTTGAATGGCGAGCTTCTCGAAGGAGAATCTGGAAATGCTGGTCACATCGGCCATGTGATTGTGGAACCCAACGGCCGTCGCTGCACGTGTGGTGGGCGTGGGTGTCTGGAGGCCGAAGCATCAGGACCAGCAATTGAAGCCATCACCGGACGACCACCGACCCAACCCACCTACGACATCATGGTGCGCACCGGACGGCTCGTGGGGCGTGGGGCAGCATCGGTCTGCAATTTGCTCGACCTGAAACTGGTATGCGTAGCAGGAAGCGTCGCCCTCGGATTTGGAGCAACGTTTTTTACAGCAGCACAAAAAACCATGGACGAACTGTGTGGACTTGAATTCTCTCGTAAAGCACGAATAGTTCCCGGGCGATTGGCCGACGAAGGTCCGCTTATTGGTGCATCTGCAGTGGGATGGCGAGGATTAAACCGCACAGTCAACGTATAAGACGTCGCGCTACTTCACCCATTGCAACAAGTCGACCTGAACACGTGTGAGTGGTTGTTGAACATCGATCCACTCACCAATGCTGGGAATGGGGCGACCTCTAGCGACAAACAACATTGATGTGTGCATGTGTGGAGGTTCCAACATGTTGAGTCGTTGCCGTTGATAGTGGAAAGGACTGCGCCCATCGGGAAGAGGGAAAACTCCGTGTGCAGTTCCGCAACCCACAAGAACTATTTCGCCGGGACCATCGACCTTTACTTGGCGATAGCCAGCTCGCGAACCAGATTCAATGGGATGATGATCAACAATGTCAGCTGACAACTGCATCATTGACTTATCGCCATGCCATAAAGATGTTCCCAGTCGCATTCGAAAATCTGTGCTGGGAAAATCTTTTCGAAGTTTGGTGAATGCCTCGGGTGAAAGATGACTGAGGTAAACAGGAAGACCTTTTGTGAGTAGGGGAAGCCATGATTCAATATCGCGAACATGGTTGATCGGATCGCCGTCAAGCGGAGGATGAATCGAAAATCCGCGAACCGTGAATCTCGCATTAGTGATGTCGTCTAACAGCGAAGACAATTGTTCACGAGTTACCCCGTAACGCATCATCGGAGATTGAAGTTTGACAATCACTTCACCGACCCATCCCGATGTTGTGAGTGCAACAACATGGTGCGGCGATGCAACAGTTAACACAGCATTCTGAGGAAAGTTTTTTGGAGGTGGTGTCAGCGTGGGAGTGAGTACCAATGGCGTGACATGTGAAGGAACATCACGCACTTCAAAGACGGTCCCCACCGCAACTTCTTGTGCAAGCTGACCAGCAAGTGGCATGAGATTCCATCGACGAAATCCGTAGCCGTTTCCCTTCACAACAGGAACAAGGCCTGGGTGTTGGCGCGCAACGTTCTGCACGTGGGCTAGCCAACGTGATTCGTGTACTGCCAAGCGAATTGTCACACCTTTGACCGTAGTCGCAATGACGCCTTTGAAATTGACGGCGCAAGGCATCGAAGAGATTTCTGTCGAATTGCTCCTGCCCAGACTCCCGTGCCGTACGCAAGATTGTCAAGTACTCGCAACGCCATAAATCCGAACACCCGATGTGGTCGATGGCGGATCAGGCCATTCACCGCTGGGACAAGAAGACTGGCAAACAGGGCGAAACCAGCGGGAAACCAGACCAACGACGCAACAAAGAACAGGGGCCACCACGCTCGTGAGATGGCTGCAGCAAGCAGCCGGATAGTAGATGTGAGCCCTTGCGTGGTAATCCGCATGCGTTGTACGAGTGAGAGGCCTGATTGTCGGAGGGTGATCACGTACCAGCCGTAGACAAATGGCAGGAGTGGAACAACAATCCAGACATATCCCAGCAGGACGAGGAGCGCTGGAATGGAAAGAATGAGATTGGCACGAAATGGCGTGACGGATCGACCATGGCGCTGTGCAAGCAGTGCAGCACTAGATCCATACGAGAAACGCTGCCTCATTAACTGACGAATGGTAAAGCGTGGTTCGTGCGAACAAGAGATGGTGGGTTCGTATCGACAGGTGTGCCCCGCTTGCGCAAGACGCCAGACAAGGTCGACGTCTTCGCCGATGCGAAGAGAGCGATCAAATCCATTGACTGACCGCAATGTGTCGGTTCTGCATACAAAGACTGCTGAAGGCACATACGACACGCGTGACAATGGTCGAACAAGGGTGGGGTGTTCTCCAAGGTCAAGCGGGGAGTAATGCTGTTCGTATTCGCCTGTGAGGCGTCCGTTATCGGTACTTGTAACTCGTGGTGCCACAAGTACCACGTGCGGCTCAAGTAACTGACTGGCCAGAACGCGAAGAGATTCGCCTGTTGCAGAAACATCGTCATCGACAAACGCCACAAATGGGGTGGTGACTTCGGCAAGTCCTTCGTTGCGAGCAGCGCCTGGTCCAGAGTTGTTGTGCAGACGAAGCACACGCGCACCTGGAACATCGAATGGCTCAGGCGAGCAATCGTCCACCACAATGACGGTGAGGTCACTGAGTTCACGCACGAGGTTCCGTAACCGCTCAAGAGTGTGCTCGTGAGCCACAAATGCGGGAATGACAACGGTGAGTTGGTCTGGCGCAATTGGCGTGTGTCGCAGAGGGTGTGCTGCTCCGGCTGCTACTAATCGGTCGGTGAGTGCCTGGTGTCCGTCAGGCAAAAGATCGTTGTTCTCAACGAGAGCAAGGATGTCGGCGCCTTTTTCTGTGACGGAGAAGAACGTGAGGGGTGACCCTGCAATGAGACGTCGTCCATCTGGCGAACGAAACCATTGATGGTCGGGTCGGAGGCGAATTGTCATTGCGTGTTACTCAGCCACAGAGCTGAAGATGACTGCATGGTGTTGAGCAACGAAGTGGAGTACAGGTCAAGAACCTCGACTCCATGCTGAGATGTTGCAGTCGCCGGGTGCCCAAGAACTCCGCTTTCCGACACCGCACGAACTCCAGACGACCGCAGCACGTTGACGTCAACATTGTTCACTGAGTCAGTGGGAATTGCAGAAGTGTCAACACTGTGCGGAAGTAGATGAAGCAGCAGTGAAGTCTCTGTATGTCCAGCGTGCATGTCGCCACCTTCGTAGTGAGGCAAGGTCCACACCTTGTGCTGAATCTTTTCGAAGGTCAATGCCGACGTGATGTCTCTCAGTGCGTCAAAGTTTCCACCGTGGCCATTGACAATGATGACTCCCGCGGCCCAATGCGATGCAGAACGACAAATTGCCACAACGGCATTTGTTAATGCGGCGGTTCCCATACTGAGGTTTCCAGGGAAGCCCTCGTGTTCATCGCTTGCAGTGATGGGAAGCGTGGGCGCAACAACAAAGTGCTGTGATAGTTCCGGCTGCTGGGCGAGCGCAGTGCTGATCACGGCATCAACAATGATGCTGTCGGTCGCTAATGGAAGGTGAGGACCATGTTGTTCCCATGCGCCAAGAGGAAGCAGAAGAATTCGTTGATGACGGGGAATGTCTGAACTGGTGAGCAACAAAGATTTACTCATTAGGAAGTGACGGCTTCTTCTTCCGGAAATGACGAACAATCTCAATAATGGCCGTCGCCGCTAGAGCCATGGAGAACGCCACAATGAAAGCCTTCGTGTGGTTGTCCTGAAATGTGCGTCCACCAATAAAGCCAAGCATTGTGGCGTAGGTAGCCCAGATGCCTGCCGCGATTGCAGACCACTTCATGAACCATCGCGTGGATTGGCCTGTGATGCCGCACGACAAAGTGACGATGGTGCGACCACCTGGAATGAACCGTGCGGTGATCAGTAACTCACCACCACGAGTTTCAATTTGGTGCTGAGCCCATCGAAGACGTTGCCGTCCTTTGTTGCTCTTGTTGTACTTGCGCTGAAGCCGCTCTGAGAAAAAGACTCCAATGTGGTAGCTGAAGTTGTCACCAGAGAAAGCGCCGACTGCTGCAAACAGAATCACAAGCGACCAATGAAGGTCATGCAGTCCAGCGCTTACACCGCCAATGATGACCATTGTTTCACTGGGAACAATGGGAAACACAGAGTCAAGAAATGCGATGGTGAGCAACACCACGTAAAACCATGGAGAACTGGAATAGTCCTTCAGAAAGTCAAATGCGGAGTTGATGAAATCGAGCATGAAGGACTATTGCGGCCCAGTCGCAGGAAGTTCACTCTTTGACAGAAGTCGTTTGATGTTTGACAGATGTCGGATTTCAATGAGGAGACCAAGCCCGACGAAGGCCAAGACCTCCCACGTTGGTTTGCCAGTTGTGACCAGAAGGACAATGACCAATGGCACCACGGCAATCGATGCAACTGATGCCTTCTTGCTGATCTTCATAATGGCAATCCACGACAGAGCTGCGATCACCATGATGACTGGGTGGAGCACCAGTAGAACACCAGCGCCGGTGGCGATTCCTTTTCCACCTTTAAATCCACGAGTGATGGGAAAAATATGGCCAACAATGGCGAGTGCGCCGCACACATATGCGCTTGGACGATGCCCGATGAGAAGCAACGTGGGAAGTGCACCTTTGGCAGCATCGAGGACGAAGACAAGGCTTCCGTATTTCCAGCCGATGGCGCGAGCAACATTGCTTGCTCCGGGATTACCTGAGCCAAATGATGTGATGTCAACACCTTTTGCGCGGGCAACAACAATTGCGCTGGGCAACATGCCAAGTGCATACGCGCCGATGATTCCCAAAATGAGATTCAGAACGTTCATGCAATGACCTTGACTTTGGCTGGCTTTGAATGATCCATCGACGGGCGGGGAATAATGGTGACAGGAGTAGATGCCAGGTATTTCTCGCCGTCACCCCCTACACATTCGGGGTCTGGTCCATCGAGAGGGATGCCAGTGAAGAACTTGGCGGCCATGCAGCCGCCTTGGCATGCATCGAATGATCCGCATGATGCGCATGCGCCAGCACTTTGAGGTTCGCGAAGTTCGGTGAATAGTGCAGATTCGCGCCAGACGGCGGTGAATCCACCGTCATCTAAAACCGAGCCGGCTTTGAATTGGTCGTGAATGACGAATGGGCATGCGTACACATCGCCCAGTGGGTCGATAAGACACACGACTCGACCTGCACCACACATGTTGAGACCTGGAAGCGATTCACCAAATGCATTGAGATGGAAGAACGAATCGCCGGTGAGAACATTCTCGCCGTGCTGCATGAGCCAATCATAAATCTGCCGTTGCTGTGCATTGGTGGGATGAAGTTCATTCCATGTATCGGCACCGCGACCAGCAGGGCGAAGTCGAGTAATGCGTAATTGTGCACCGTATGAGTCGGCCAACGCCTTGAATTCATCTAGTTGGTCAACATTGTGTCGTGTGACAACAACTGAGATTTTGAATTGGCCGAAACCAGCATCGCGAAGATTGTTCATTGCGGTGATTGCGGTATTGAACGAACCCTCACCACGGACAGCATCGTTGACTTCTGCCGTGGTTCCGTCGAGGCTGATTTGAATATCGAGGTAATCAAGTGCAGCAAGACGCTCGGCATTCTTTTTGTCGATGAATGCACCATTGGTGGAGAACTTCACACCGATTCCGTTGTTGATGGAGTGTTCAAGAATTTCGAAGAAGTCGCGACGCACCATTGGCTCACCGCCACCGATGTTGATGTAGAACACCTGTAGATCACGTAATTCGTCAAGGACTGCTTTTGCCTGTTCGGTGGACAGTTCTCGTGGATCGCGTTGGCCGCTACTGGACAAGCAATGAACACATGCCAAGTTGCATGCATAGGTGAGTTCCCATGTGAGGCAGATGGGCGCGTCAAGCCCAGCTTTCATTTGTTGAACAAGTGATTCAGCGGACACGAACAATCTCCGATGTGGTGAGGGAAGAAAGGGCTTTCACAAACGCAGGCCAACGAGATTCGTCAACCCCTTCTGCAGTTAATGCATCGCGAAGTGTGGGGTGTGATGACATATTGCGGACCACGCGAACAATGTCGGGATGACGTAAGAACACCAAGCGTCTGTTTCCGTAGTGATACGCCAGCGCTCCGAATGGTTCGGGTCGCAAGGCCACTTGGGGGTGCATCTCGCACGCCGACTCAAGAGTGAGGGTCATGGAGGCGAGAGGAGGGTGTGGCTCAGTAGACGCCGCACATTCCGTCAATGGAGATTTCCTCAACGAGGAGCTCTTCGGTGACGACGGCTTCTGTGGTCTCGACCAATTCGGTGTCTTGGATGTTGTCCTGTTCCATACCTATGACAGTACCCGCCACAAGTCCCACTAGAGAAGGTAGGTGCCAGATAGGTATTGTCGGGGGCATCCACTGGGCCCGCCAGTGCCAAAGCGAAGGGGACTTCAATGAAGACCAAAGCAGCCGTTCTCTGGGAAGTTAATGCTCCTTGGAGTGTTGAAGAGATTGAACTTGACGCACCTGGCCCAGGTGAGGTGTTGGTGAAGATTGCCGCCTCTGGCATGTGCCACTCGGACGAGCATCTCACCACCGGTGACCTCCCGTTCGCACTTCCCATCGTGGGTGGCCACGAGGGCGCAGGTGTCATCGAGCAGGTCGGAGAGGGTGTCAGCTGGTTGGCCCCTGGTGACCATGTGGTGTTTGGCTTCATTCCTTCATGTGGACGTTGCCCCAGTTGCTCAACAGGTCACCAGAACTTGTGTGACTTGGGCGCATTGATGGGACTTGGCAAGCAGATCTCTGACGGAACTTCACGTCACCACGCACAAGGTAAAGACCTCACCTTGATGTGCATGTTGGGAACATTCGCACATCACACGGTTGTCAACGAAGCCTCATGCATCAAGATCGAGAAAGATGTGCCACTCGACAAAGCATGTTTGTTGGGCTGTGGAGTTGTCACCGGTTGGGGTTCTGCCGTGTATGCAGCCGACGTATCGCCCGGCGACACCGTTGTTGTTGTCGGTGTCGGTGGAATCGGCGCAAACGCAATTCAAGGCGCGAAGTTGGCAGGCGCGAAGCGCATCGTTGCAGTTGACCCAGTTGAGTTCAAGCGCGAGAAGGCCATGGAATTTGGTGCAACGCACACTGCCTCTTCAATGGCAGAAGCACTTCCGTTGTTGCAAGACATCACATGGGGAACAATGGCCAACAAAGTCATCATGACAATGGGCGTTGGCGACGGACAATTGATGGGCGAAGCAATGGCACTTGCAGCGAAGCGCGGTCGCGTGGTTGTCACCAACATTCACCCTGCATTTGAAATGGGTGGCGCCAACATGAGCTTGCTCGATCTCACTTTGATGGAGAAGCAAGTTGTTGGTTCGCTCTTTGGCTCGGGAAACCCACGTGCAGACATTCCAAAATTGTTGAGCCTGTACCGCGAGGGGCAACTTGACCTAGATGGTCTTGTCACAAAGACCTATCCACTTGAAGGAATCAACGAGGGATACCAAGACATGCGTGATGGCAAGAACATCCGCGGCGTCTTGGTGTACGAATAACCGCACAACGTTCACGTAATACACGGGGGAGAGACATGAAGTCACGCGCAGCAGTTCTGTATGGAATGGACCAGCCTTGGGTTGTCGAAGAAATTGAAGTTGATGAACCAAAAGCCAATGAAGTATTGGTGAACTGGAAAGTTGCTGGAATGTGCCACTCTGACGAACACTTCGTCACTGGTGACATGGTCCCTCCCAAAGAACTGTTAGCCATGATGGGTGTCGATGACTTCTTTCCTTTCATTGGCGGCCACGAGGGCGCGGGCGTTGTGGTGAAGTGCGGTCCTGGCGTGACAAGTTTGCAGCCAGGCGATCACGTGTCGGCAAGTTTTGTGCCATCGTGTGGCCGTTGTCGTTACTGCTCAACAGGTCGTCAAAACCTGTGCAACTTAGGTGCCGGAACATTGACCGGTGGAATGATCACAGATGGCACGCACCGCCACCATGTGAAAGATGGTCGTCCAGTGAAGCTGATGGCAAAGCTCGGAACTTTCTCTGAGTTCGCCACTGTTGCTGAAGCATCTCTCATCAAGGTGGAGAAAGATCTGCCACTTGATTGCGTTGCATTGGTGTCGTGTGGAGTTGCCACTGGTTGGGGTTCTGCCACTAACCGCGCCGACACGCAGCCAGGAGACACCGTGGTTGTTGTTGGCATCGGTGGTATCGGAATTAATGCTGTGCAAGGTGCACGCATGGCCGGTGCCAAGCGCATTATCGCTATCGACCCAGTGGAGTTCAAGCGCGAAAAGGCAATGGAAATGGGTGCTACTCACACGTTCGCGTCCATGGCCGAAGCAATTCCTCACCTCAACGAACTGACATGGGGAGAAATGGCAGACCGCGTCATCATGACTCC
>VFQS010001669.1_pt1 | contig 19782 bp, 21 predicted proteins | sample 3512361 | NCBI WGS metagenome assembly VFQS01 (sample SAMN10412375, study PRJNA504923) | tailings metagenome | isolation source: Relicate 1 Philex TSF3 active mining | place: Philippines
TGTGCAGCAGCCCGAGGAAGCCGCAGCGGAAGCCGAAGCCCATGGCGCTGCTGGTCTCCGGCTCGTACTGCAGGGCCGCATCGGAGAGCTGGAGCTTGTCGAGCGCTTCGCGCAGATCCGGGTACTGATCGGCATCGGTGGGAAAGAGGCCGCAGAACACCATCGGCTTGGCCTCGGTGTAGCCGGGCAGCGGCTCGCTGGCGGGGTTGCTCAGCAGCGTGATCGTGTCGCCCACGCGGGCATCGGCCACGGCCTTGATCGAGGCGGCCAGGTAGCCCACCTCACCCGCATGGAGCGACTCCACCTGGCGCTGGTCGGGGGCCATCACCCCCACCTCATCGAGTTCGTAGGTTTTCCCGCTGGCCATCAGCAGCACCTTGTCCTTGCGGGAGAGCGAGCCGCTGATCACCCGGAAGTACACGATCACGCCCCGGTAGGGGTCGTAGTAAGAGTCGAAGATCAGCGCCCGCAGCGGCTCCTGCACCAGATCCGCCGGCGGCGGCACCCGATCCACCACCGCCTGCAGGATCTCGGGCACGCCCAGGCCGGTCTTGGCGGAGCAGGGGATGGCGTTGGAGGTGTCGAGGCCGATGATCGCCTCGATCTCCTCGCTGATCCGCTCCGGATCGGCGCCGGGCAGATCGATCTTGTTGAGCACCGGGATGATCTCGAGATCGTTCTCGAGCGCCAGATACACGTTGGCCAGGGTCTGGGCCTCCACGCCCTGGCTCGCATCCACCACCAGCAGGGCCCCCTCGCAGGCCTGCAGCGAGCGGCTCACCTCATAGGAGAAGTCCACGTGCCCCGGCGTGTCGATCAGGTTGAGGATGTAGGTCTCGCCATCGGCCGCCTTGTATTCCATCCGCGCGGCCTGGAGCTTGATCGTGATCCCCCGTTCACGCTCGAGCTCCATGTTGTCGAGAAACTGCTCCTGCATGTCGCGCGCAGCCACGGTGCCCGTTTCCTGCAGCAGACGATCGGCCAGGGTGGATTTGCCGTGGTCGATGTGGGCGATGATGCAGAAATTGCGGATCCGCTGAACGGGAACGTCGGTCATGGTGGCGGGCTGGCGCGTCGGCCCTGGGGGGACGGCGGGCATGGTGAGGCCGATCCTAGGGACGGGCGCCTCCCGGCCCGCGCCTCCCGGCCCGGCGGCCCGCGCCGTTCCTAAGCTCTGCCCATCCCGGCCCGCACCCGATGAGCACCGACACCCCCACCGCCAGCCCCGCCACCGAGGCCGCCACCGAGGCCACCACCCAGAACCCCGCCGAGAACACCGACCCCCGCGCCCTCACCGTGGAGAACGTGGAGCGGGTGCTCGATGAGCTTCGCCCCTACCTGATGGCCGATGGCGGCAACGTGGAGATCGTGGAGATCGACGGGCCAGTGGTGAAGGTGCGCCTGCAGGGCGCCTGCGGCTCCTGCCCCAGCAGCACCATGACCCTCAAGATGGGCATCGAACGCAAGCTGCGGGAGTCCATCCCCGAGGTGAGCGAAGTGGTGCAGGTGCTCTGAGCCCAGGCACCTACGCTCCCACCATTCCGCCCCGAGGCCCGTGCTCGATCAGCGCCTGCTGCGCGACAACCCCGAGCTCATCCGCGAGCAGCTCGGCCGCCGGGGCATGGCCATCGATCTCACCGCGCTGCAGCTGGTGGCCCAGCAGCAGCGCGAGCTCGAGGAGCGCCGCAGCGGCCTCCAGGCCGAGGGCAACCGCATCGGCCGCGAGGTGGGCAGCCGCATCCGCGCCGGAGCCGCCGCCGATGGCGCCGAGCTGGCGGAGCTGCGGGCGGAGGGCAACCGCATCAAGCAGCAGGTGGCGGTGCTCGAGGAAGAGGAGCGCCTGCTGCAGGGCCGCCTGCGCGAGGAGCTGCAGACCCTGCCCAACCTGCCCTCGCCCCACACCCCCGCCGGCCGCAGCGAGGCCGACAACGTGGAGGTGCACCGCTGGGGCAGCCCCCGCAGCGCCGCCGCCGGCGAAACCCTGGAGGAGCACTGGCAGATCGCCGACCGGCTCGGCCTGCTCGACAGCGAGCGTTCGGTGCGCATCGCCCAGAGCCGCTTCGTGACGCTGATCGGCAGCGGCGCCCGGCTGGAGCGGGCCCTGATCAGCTTCATGCTCGATCACCACACCGCCCGCGGCTACCGCGAACTGCTGCCGCCGATCCTGGTGAACTCCGCCAGCCTCACGGGATCGGGCCAGCTGCCCAAGTTTGCAGAGGAGAGCTTCCGCTGCGCCGAAGACGACCTCTGGCTCACCCCCACGGCCGAGGTGCCCGTCACCTCCTTCCACCGCGATGAGATCCTGCCGGCCGAGCAGCTGCCGCTGCGCTACGTGGCTTACACCCCCTGCTTCCGGCGCGAGGCGGGCTCCTACGGCCGCGACACCCGCGGCCTGATCCGCCTGCACCAGTTCAACAAGGTGGAGCTCTTCTGGTTCACCCGCCCCGAGGCCTCCGACGAGGCCCATGAGCAGCTCACCCGCGACGCCGAATCGGTGCTCGAGGCCCTTGAGCTGCCCTACCGCCGCATCGAGCTCTGCGGCGGCGATCTGGGCTTCTCCGCTGCCCGCACCTACGACCTCGAGGTGTGGCTGGCCGGCGCCGGCGCCTACCGCGAGATCTCCAGCTGCAGCACCTGCGGCGACTTCCAGGCCCGTCGCGCCAACATCCGCCTGCGCGAGGGCAAGGGCACCCGCCTGGTGCACACCCTCAACGGCAGCGGCCTGGCGGTGGGGCGCACCATGGCCGCCCTGCTTGAAAACGGCCAGCAGCCCGATGGCAGCGTGCGCCTGCCGGCCGCCCTGGCCCCCTACTTCGGCGGCGACACCATCGCGGCCGCGGCCTGACGGCCAGCGGCGGGTCACACTGGAGCCATGGCCAGGGCTTCTCGGCGCGCCATCCTGCACCGCCTCCGGACCGGCCGCCGCGGCAGGCCCGGCGAGGGCTTCCTGCTCTCCAAGGCGATGCTGGTGAGCCTGGTGCTGCTGGTGGGCGGCACCGCCCTGGTGATGCGGGTGAGCTCGGCCCTGATCAACGCCAGCCAGGAGCAGCAGAGCAAGGAGGCGCGGGCGATCGCCGAGGCGGGGGTGGAGAGCACCCTGGGCCAGCTCAACCTGCGCTTCCCCTACCTGCTCACCAACAACCACACGCCGCCGGCACCGCTGTGGAGCGCCCCCACCGCCCTGCCCACGGCCGTGTGCCGCAACATGCGCGAGGTGAGCTACGCCGCCATGCCGGTGCGGGGCTCGGTGAGCGACAGCGCCGGCCGCGCCATCGGCGAGTGGGAGGTGATCGGGTATCGCTTCCGCGGCAACCCGGGCTTCGGCGGCACCGGCGTGCTGGAGGTGGAGGGCCGGCGCCGGGCCGGGGGTGAGGGCCGGGTGGTGGCCCGGGCCCGGGTGGAGGAGGAGGTGTCGGTGCGGCTGAAGGACTGCACCCCCGCCGGGCTGAACGTGGTGGGCCTGCTGGGCGGCACCACCGGCATCGGCAACACGGCGGTGGTGTCGATCGATGCGCAGGGCAACCAGCTGCCCGGCCAGGTGGTGTGCACCAGCTGCCGCAACGTGAACCCCGACATGAACGTGCTGGGCGACCTGAGCCGCTCCAACTTCCTCTTCGGCTTCGTGCCCTGGCCGGCGGTGCCGCTGCCGCCGGCCGGGCTGAGCCCCTGGGCGGTGCAGCTCAAGAGCAACGACCCCCCGGCCAGGCGCCAGATCCGCGCCGGCCAGGAGCGCAGCGAGAGCGGCAAGAAGGTGTGCCTGGTGGACAGCGACGGCGTGACCCACTGCCTGATCAGCGACATCCGCCTGGTGGGCAGCGACGCGGTGACCCTCAAGGTGATCCAGCCCGGCGCCGCCGATGTGCCGCGCCAGGTGCGGCTCTACCTCCAGGGAGACATGCGCCTCGGCGGCAGCGCCAGCATCTGCCAGGCCCTCGACGACGGCAGCACCGACCCGCCCTGCCTCGGCAACGCCGACCCCAGCAACCTCAGCGCCAGCGACCTGATGCTCTTCGGCCAGCCCGAGAGCAGCTGCCCGGCCGGCAGCATCACCCAGAGCATCGACCTGCGCGGCGGCTCCCAGGCCCTGCGCATGTTCGCCTTCCTGCCCTGCGCCGAGATCCAGGTGCACGGCGGCAGCAGCGTGCCCGATCTCAGCGGGGCCATCTGGGCGCGCGCCTACCTGATGAGCGGCAACAACAACAACGTGGAGATCCACGTGCCCCCCGACCTCGCCGGCGCCCTGCAGGAGGACTTCGGGCCCGATTTCTCGCTCAGCATCCGCCGCCCCGTGGCCGTGGGCAGCAACCGCTGGAGCAGCCACGAGAGCATCCCGTGATGGGCCGCCCGCACCGCACGGCCGCCGGCCTCACCACCGCCGCCGGCCTCACCTTCGTGGAGGTGCTGGTGGCCTTCGTGATCGTGGTGCTGAGCGGCGTGTTCTCCGTGCAGCTGTTCGGCCAGTTCACCCGCCGCATCGCCGAAGCCCGCGACCGCGATGCCCTCGGCACGATCGTGACCCGCGACCTGGCGATGATCCGGCGGCGCGTGGAGGCCTACTGCGATGTGCGGCTCTCCCCCTGCGATGGCCCCCTGCCCGAGGGGGAGGGCCAGCGGGCCTACAACCCCGGCACCGCCGTGTGCGACAGCGGCAAGCTGGCGGAAGACCTGGCCGCCAGGGCCGGTCTTCCCGCCAGCGCCGACCTGCGGGCCGGGGTGGACGACCCCGCTAGCGTCGCCTCGGTGGTGCTGGTGCGCCGGATCGAGGCGAGCGGCAACGAGCTGAAGGTGAGCTATGCAACCGGGGCGGGCTCCACGATCGAGGTGCGCACGAGCACCACGCTGGTGCCGCCGGCCCTGGGCTGGTGCCCCTGAGCGCGGCGGCTACACCCTGGCCGAGCTGCTGGTGGTGCTGGCGGTGATCGGCACCCTCAGCGCCATCGTGCTGCGCGCCGGCCTGGAGGAGCTCAACGACGAACGCTCCCGCAGTGGTGCCGTGAGCCTGGCCGCCTGGCTGGAGGAGATGCGCACCCGGGCCATCACCGAATCGGTGAGCTGCCAGATCACGGTGACGCCCGCCACGGGGCGGCTCGAGCCCGCCGCCGCCAACCGCTGCGGCAGCTTCCCCGCCTTCCACCTGGCCACGAGCACCGGCAGCGACAGCATCCGGCTCTGCGCCGCCGCCGTGGCGGCCGATGGGCCCGTGCCCGCCTGCCCCGGCGGCGTGGCGAGCCTCACGATCCTGTTCACCCCCCGCGGCACCAGCACCACCGATGCCCTGCTGCGGGTGCAGATGCCCGGCTACACCCCCGACCACTGCGTGCAGGTGATCCGCCCCCTTGGGGTGCTGCGCACGGGCCGGGTGCTGGCGGGCGTGTGCAACTGGAGCCAGCGGGTGTAGCCATGCAGCGCCGCGCCGCCACCGCTGGTTTCACCCTGGTGGAGCTGCTGCTCGCCGGCAGCATGAGCGTGCTGGTGCTCGGCCTGGCGGCGGCGGCGATGATCAGCCACATCCGCACCGGCGCCCGGGTGGAGGCCCTGGAGCGCCAGCGCAGCGACTGGAACCGCACCACCCGCTTCATCGAGGCCGAGGTGGCCCTCAGCGAGGCGGTGCTCACCAACCTGGTGGATGCTGCCGTGCCCGCCGGCTGCGGCAGCGTGGCGGCGGCCGACTTCCGCTTCGCCCTGCGCATCCGGCCCGACCTGCCCCAGGCCATCTACGTGGTGCGCCGCAGCCTGCCGCCCTGGACCCCCGACAACAGCCTGCTGCGCTGCGGTCCGGAGATCGACGCCGAGGGCCGCTACCGCCCGGGCGTGGAGCCGGTGATGGCCCTGCTGATGGACGGCCTGGAGGCCAGCGCCACGGGCGGCGGCCTCGAGGTGCGGCCCAGCGCCACCGATCCGCGCAGCCTCGAGCTGGTGCTGGCGATCCGGGGCCTGGGCACCCGTGCCTTCAGCCAGGCCGCCAGCAGCCAGGGGCGGGTGGACCCCTACTACGTGCGGCCGGAAGACCGCAGCGCCTGCGGCAACCCCGCCAGCCCGCCGGCGGGCGCCCTGTGCAACGGCCAGGCCGGCACCCCGGCCGACGAGATCCTCGAGAAGGTGGGGGTCACGGCCGTGCTGCTCAACGGCGGCGGCGGCAACGACCGGCTGCGGGGCAGCAGCGGCAACGACACGCTCGTGGGCGGCGAGGGCAACGACGTGCTGATCGGCCGCGCCGGCAACGACCGGCTCGACGGCGGCAGCGGCGGCACCAACCTGTTCCTGCCCGGCCCCGGCAACGACAGCGTCGTCGGCGGCAGCGGCGTGGACGTGCTCTTCCTCCCCTACGTCCGCAACGCCCTCACCCTGGGCAGCTGCAGCCGTTTCAGCTGCAGCGTGCAGACGCCGGAGGGCAGCGTGCAGGGCCAGGGCCTGGAGCTGCTGGTGTTCTCCGACCGCACGCTCCCGCTGCCCTGAGTGCGCACCCCAGAATGGCCGGATCCAACGGGGCCGACATGGGCGTTCTCACCGCACTGGCGATCCTGGCCGGGCTGATCGTGGTGCACGAGGCGGGGCACTTCCTGGCCGCCACCCTGCAGGGCATCCGGGTGAGCGGCTTCTCGGTGGGCTTCGGGCCTGCTCTGCTGCGCTGGCAGCGCCGCGGCGTCACCTACGCCCTGCGGGCCATCCCGCTCGGGGGCTACGTGTCGTTCCCCGACGACGAGGAGGACAGCCCCTTCCCCAGCGACGACCCCAACCTGCTGCGCAACCGCCCGCTGCCGCAGCGGGCCCTGGTGATCGCCGCCGGCGTGCTCGCCAACCTGCTGCTGGCCTGGGCGGTGCTGCTGGCCCAGGGGCTGGTGGTGGGCATCCCGGATGGCTTCCACAGCCAGCCCGGCGTGCTGGTGGCCGGGGTGCAGCCGGGCCAGGCGGCCGCCGCCGCCGGCCTGCGGCCGGGCGATCGGATCGTGGCCCTGGAGGGCGCGCCCCTGGCCGGAGGCCAGGCCGCCGTGGCCGACCTGGTGCAGCGCATCCAGACCTCCCCGGGCCAGACCCTGCAGCTCGGCGCCCTGCGCGGCGAGCGCAGCCTCAGCCTGCAGCTCACCCCGGCCGCGCGCGACGGCATGGGCCGCATCGGCGCCCAGCTCCAGCCCGAGGGCCGCGAAACCTACCGGCCCGCCCGCGGGCCGCTCGAGCCGATCCGCCAGGCCAGCACAGACCTGTTCACCCTCTGCCGCCGCACCGCGGCCGGCTTCGTCACCCTGTTCACCCACTTCGGCGAAACCGCCGGGCAGGTGTCGGGCCCGGTGAAGATCGTGGAGATGGGGGCCTCGCTGGCGCGCCAGGGGGGCGGCAGCCTCTACCTCTTCACCGCCCTGATCTCGGTGAACCTGGCGGTGCTCAATGCCCTGCCGCTGCCGGTGCTCGATGGCGGCCAGATGGCCCTGTTGCTGCTCGAGGGCCTGCGCGGCCGGCCCCTGCCCGAGCGCTTCCAGATGGCCTTCCTGCAGTCTGGCTTTGTGTTTCTGGTGGGGCTGAGCCTGGTGCTGATCGTGAAGGACACGAGCCAGCTGCCGGCCGTGCAGCAGCTGCTGGGCCGCTGAAGCCGGGTCAGGCCACGCGGTAAGCTCGAAGCCACCTCCAAGTTCCGCCCACCAGCCGCATGGCGAAGAAGTCGATGATCGCGCGCGATGAGAAGCGCCGGAAGACCGTGGAGCGCTTCGCCGCCAAGCGCGCTGCCCTGAAGGCCGCCTTCGAGGCCGCCGCCGATCCGATGGAGCGGCTGGAGATCCACCGCCGCATCCAGAACCTGCCCCGCAACAGCGCCCCGATCCGCGTGCGCAACCGCTGCTGGGCCACCGGCAAGCCCCGCGGCGTGTACCGCGATTTCGGCCTGTGCCGCAACCAGCTGCGCGAGCGCGCCCACAAGGGTGAGCTGCCCGGCGTGGTGAAGTCGAGCTGGTGATGGCCGGCCGCTGATCCAGCGGCTTCAACCGTTTGAATGGGGCGCCTACGGGCGCCCATTTTTTGTGCCCGGGCGCCATCCCGGAGGCGATGCCAGGCGCAGTGCCCGGCGCCATGCCCGGCGCCATGCCAAGGAAAAACCGATGGTTTCAAGGCGGCCTTGGAGGCTGGATGGCAGGATGGATTGTTGAAAAGAGGACATAAACCCAGTGCAAGGACAGACTCAGTCGATCTCCTTCGATGGTCGGGAGATCCGGCTGACCACCGGACGCTTCGCCCCCCAGGCCGGGGGCTCGGTGATGGTCGAATGCGGTGATACGGCGGTTCTGGTCACCGCCACCCGCTCCAACCCCCGGGAAGGCATCGATTTCCTTCCCCTCATCTGCGACTACGAAGAGCGGCTCTACGCCGCCGGCCGCATTCCCGGCAGCTTCATGCGGCGCGAGAGCCGTCCGCCCGAGCGCGCCACCCTGATCGCCCGCCTGATCGACCGGCCGATGCGGCCGCTCTTCCCCGGCTGGATGCGCGACGACCTGCAGATCGTGGCCACCTGCCTCTCCCTCGATGAGCGCGTGCCGCCCGATGTGCTGGCGGTCACCGGCGCTTCCCTCGCCACCCTGCTGGCGGGCATCCCCTTCCACGGCCCGATGGCGGCCGTGCGCGTGGGCCTGCTGGGCGACGATTTCGTGCTCAACCCCAGCTACCGCGAGATCGAGCGCTCCGAGCTCGACCTGGTGGTGGCCGGCACGCCCGAGGGCGTGATCATGGTGGAGGCGGGCGCCAACCAGCTGCCCGAGCAGGATGTGATCGAAGCGATCGACTTCGGCTATGAGGCCGTGGGCGAGCTGATCAAGGCCCAGCGCTCCCTGCTCGAGAGCCTCGGCATCCAGCAGGTGCTGCCCGAGGCCCGCTCCGAGGATCCGGCCCTGCCCAGCTTCCTGGAGAAGGAGTGCGCCAAGGCGATCTCGGCCGTGCTCGGCGAGTTCAGCCAGACCAAAACCGAGCGCGACGCCAAGCTCGATGCGATCAAGGCCGAGGTGGGCGAGAAGATCGCCGCTCTGGGCGACGACGACCCGGTGCGCCAGGCGGTGGCCGCCAACGGCAAGGCCTTCGGCAACGGCTACAAGGGCCTCACCAAGAAGCTGATGCGCGCCCAGATCGTGAAGGAGGGCAAGCGGGTGGATGGCCGCAACCTCGATGAGGTGCGCCCCATCAGCGCCGCCGCCGGCGTGCTGCCCAAGCGGGTGCACGGCTCGGGCCTGTTCCAGCGCGGCCTCACCCAGGTGCTCTCCTGCGCCACCCTCGGCACCCCGAGCGACGCTCAGGAAATGGACGACCTCAACCCGTCCACCGAGAAGACCTACCTGCACCACTACAACTTCCCGCCCTACTCCACCGGCGAAACCAAGCCGATGCGCAGCCCCGGCCGTCGCGAGATCGGCCACGGCGCCCTGGCGGAGCGGGCCTTGGTGCCCGTGCTGCCCAGCAAGGAATCCTTCCCCTACGTGCTGCGCGTGGTGTCGGAGTGCCTCAGCTCCAACGGCTCCACCTCGATGGGTTCGGTGTGCGGTAGCACCCTCGCCCTGATGGATGCCGGCGTGCCCCTGAAGGCCCCCGTGAGCGGCGCCGCCATGGGCCTGATCAAGGAAGGCGAGGAAGTGCGCATCCTCACCGACATCCAGGGCATCGAGGACTTCCTCGGCGACATGGACTTCAAGGTGGCCGGCACCGAGAAGGGCATCACCGCCCTGCAGATGGACATGAAGATCACCGGCCTCGAGGTGAAAACCGTGGCCGAGGCGATCAACCAGGCCCGTCCCGCCCGTCTGCACATTCTCGAGAAGATGCTCGAGGCGATTGAGAAGCCCCGCGAGGTGCTGAGCCCCCACGCTCCCCGCCTGCTCAGCTTCCGCATCGATCCCGAACTGATCGGCACCGTGATCGGCCCCGGCGGCCGCACGATCAAGGGCATCACCGAGCGCACCAACACCAAGATCGACATCGAAGACGGCGGCATCGTCACGATCGCCAGCCACGACGGTGCAGCCGCTGAGGAAGCCCAGCGCATCATCGAAGGCCTCACCCGCCGCGTGTCGGAGGGCGAAGTGTTCAGTGGCGCGGTGACCCGCGTGATCCCGATCGGTGCCTTCGTGGAAATCCTTCCCGGCAAGGAAGGCATGATCCACATCTCCCAGCTCAGCGAAGCCCGGGTGGAGAAGGTGGAAGACGTGGTGCGCGTGGGCGATCACGTGACCGTGCGCGTGCGCGAGATCGACAACCGCGGCCGCATCAACCTCACCCTGCGTGGCGTACCCCAGGCGGAAGAGTCGGCAGCAGCCGTCACCGTGGTCGACTGAGGCCATGAGGCCCCGCGATCCAGGTCTGGATCGCTCTCACCAGCCGGCCCCGCGGGGCCGGCTTTTTGATGGGGTCAAAGGAGAACTCGCGGACCCGGCCTCACACGGCAAAACCAGGGTCAATCGCGGCCATCGCCGCGGCGGCTTTCTCACAGAGCTGGCTATGGCTGCGGCCATGGCTGGCGATCAGGCAGCCGGCCTGACGGATGTCGCCGTCGTTGTAGCTGAGGGGGCGGCCATCGGCGTGGGTGAAGGCACCACCAGCCGCGCGCAGCACCGCCTCGGGGGCAGCCATGTCCCAATCCTTCGGGGCGCTCTTGCCCGACAGAGAGATGTAGAGGTCGGTCTCACCGCGCAGGATCGTGGCCACCTTGCCGCCCACGCTGCCGATCGCCTTGGTGTCGCCCAGGGCCAGGGCCTCCAGCAGCTGCTCGAGGCGCTGGTCGCGGTGGTTGCGGCTGGCCACCAGCACCAGCTCACCGAGGGCTTCGCGGGGGCTGAGGTTGGCGGGACGCTGCTCGCCGGCGCGGTTTTCGCACCAGGCCCGCTGCTGCGGCACCAGACCGATCCAGAGCTCCTCCATCTCCGGCAGCAGCACCACGCCCAGTACCGGCTCGCCGTTGTGGGCCAGGGCCAGATGCACCGCGTATTCGCCTGTGCCCTGCAGAAAATCCTTGGTGCCATCCAGGGGATCGAGGATCCACAGCCACTCGGCATCGAGGGGCTCACCGGCGGTGAGCTGCTCCTTGGCCGTCTCCTCGCTCAGCAGCGTCCAACCCGCATCCGGGAAGGCCTTCACCAGGCCATCCAGCAGCCACTGATTCACCGCCAGATCCGCGGCGCTCACCGGCCCCTCGCCGCCCTCGTCCACGCTCAGCGCCTTCGCGAAGCCGTAGGGGGGCTGCTCGCCGCGGCCGTAGGCCAGCAGGATGTCAGCCGCACCCCAGCTCAGGCGCCGCAACTCCGCCAACAGCTGCTGCTCATCGATCCCCGAAGGCATACAGGCAGCGGCGGGCATCATGGAGCTGGCAAAGGGGCATTGTGATGCAGGGCGCCGAACCGGCTGCAGGGGTGCTCTATCTGGTGGGAACACCGATCGGCAACCTCGGCGATCTCTCACCCCGAGCCCGCCAGGTGCTCGGCGGCGTGCAGCGCATCGCCTGCGAGGACACGCGTCACAGCGGTCTGCTGCTGCACAACCTCGGCCTGCGCAGCGGTGATCAGCCGCCGCGACTGGTGAGCTTCCACGAACACAACCAGAGCAGCCGTATCCCGGAATTGCTGGAGGCCCTGGAGATGGGCGAAGCGATTGCCGTGATCAGCGATGCCGGGCTGCCTGGCATCTCGGACCCCGGCGAAGCCCTGGTGGCCGCCGCTCGCGGTGCCGGGCGCACGGTGATCTGTGTGCCGGGACCCTGCGCGGTGACCACCGCCCTGGTGAGCAGCGGCCTGCCGGCCGGGCGCTTCTGCTTTGAGGGGTTCCTGCCGCCCAAGAGCACCCAACGGCGCGCCCGGCTGCAGGAGCTGGCCACAGAACCCCGCACCCTGGTGCTGTTCGAGGCGCCGCATCGCCTGCTCCACCTGCTCGAAGACCTGCTGGCGGAACTGGGGGATCGCCCCATCGCCGTGACGCGTGAGCTCACCAAGCGGCATGAGCAACAGGTGGGCCCCACCGTGTCGGCCGCGTTGGAGCACTTCCGTCAGCAGGCGCCCCAGGGGGAATTCACGATCGTGCTGGGGGGCGCCCAGGAAGCGACTGCCGCGCCGCGCAACGAAGCTGAACTGCAGGAGGCCCTCAACGCCCTGGTGGCCTCCGGCCTCAGCCGCAGCGATGCGGCCCGGCAGCTGGCGCAGGAAACAGGCCTGGCCCGCCGGGAGCTCTACGCTCTGCTCCATCGCGCTGAGGAGCCAAGCTGATGCTGCTGCGCCTGCGCCTGCTGGTGGCCAGCCTCGGCGGCGGCGTCTTGCTGCTGCTGATCCTCTGCCTGGGAGCCCAGAACCTGGATCAGCGGGCTCGGCTCAACCTGGGCTTCGGCAGAACCGCAGAACTGCCTACCGGCTTTCTGCTGGGTGTCGCGCTGGTCATCGGGGTGATCAGCGGCGGGGTGAGTACAGCCCTGCTGCTGCCGCGCGGAGATCAGGGCCGCAATGTGTAGGTGATGCGTTCACCGGGCTTGAACTGAGGCAGGGTGCTGGCCAACACCTCGTCTTCAGTGGACAGAGCTTCGTGCCCCTCGCTGGTGCGCACCACCACAACACCAGGGGGCTGGCTGTATTGGTAGATGTTGATCCCGGTGGCAGGTGTATAGCTGCCCTTGCCGACGGTCACCAGCGGCTGGCTGCCCTTACCGCGAAACCAGGTTTCCTTGAACGAGAACTGATGGAGCCCTGTGGTCACCTGGCGCACATTGCTGTAGGCGCCCGTTGACGACAATCCGTACCAGCGTGAGCTGCTGGTGTTCAGCGCGGTGCCGGGAGGATCCGTGCGCAGGCGTCCCGGGAGCGGATCACAGCCGCTGAGCAGCAAAGCCTGCACCGCTCCAACCGCAAGCAGCCAGCCTGAGCGCATGGATCGCGATCAATCCACCCCGTGGTAGCTCAGTTGGTGGCCAAGGAAAACAGCGCGCCCCCTTCCACAACCAACCGGGTGATGCCCTGGGCCACCAGATACGACGAGCAGCGCTCGAGCACCCCTGCATCCGGCACCTTGATCACCCGCTGGGTGCGGCCGCACTGCCGTTTGGCCTGGCGGGGGTTGGTGTAGAGCATCAGAGCCTGCAGAGCCTGCTCCTCTTCCGGCAGGGAGCCAAGCTCCGTGAACTCAGCCAGAGGCCTGGGCTGGAGCTCCACGGTTTTATCCACCAGCATGTAAACGCTGGCGGGAAGGGCGCCTGGGATCAGGGGCTGGGCTTCCAGCACGACAGCCAGCTGGCCAGCAACGACCGGATCGGCATCCGCTTCGTCGGTCTCGTCGTCGCCATCGCTGTCACTGTCATCGAGACCGTCATCGCCGAAGTCATCGGCGTCGTCGATGGCCAAGGTGGTTGGCTCCTCCTCCAAGGCATCGGAGGGGGCGGGCAACGCTTCGGATTCAACAGCGGTGTTGGCGGCTTCAAGGGGAACCTCCACTGGCGCCGCAGGGGCCGGGACGACCTCGGCTTCAGGCATTGGATCAGCCATGGGCGCTGCTGTGCGGCCTCGCGACTGGCGCTTGATCGCCTCCATTTCGCCGGGATCCAGCGCTGCCTTCAGCACCCGGCTCACCGTGTTGGGACTGCAACCAAAGGCCACGGCAAGGGCCTGGGCTATTTCACCCTGGCGGTAGCGCGCCACCAGCTCCTCTTTCTGGCTGTCGTTAAGCCGTGGAGCGGGCATTGAGCAATGGTGCGCAGCACACCACCATAGAAGCCGCGGGCTACGGCGCCGTCAGGGCTCAACTGCCACAATGCCCAGCGTCAGCTCCCTTAGCTCAGCTGGATAGAGCAGCTGCCTTCTAAGCAGCCGGTCGATGGTTCGAATCCATCAGGGGGCGTTGCAGTCAGAGAGCCAGATCCCACGCCACAACAGGTTCTGGACAGGGGGTCTGGCTCAAGCCACTAGAGACCACTTCGGACGAAAAGGGACGGAAATGGATCGAAAAGACCTATTTTCAACCCAATCTCAGACCGGCGGGTTGAAATGAGCAAAGGTGCGGCTGCCTCGGCGAAGCGCCAGGCCTCCGACGTTTCAACCCGCCCCGAGCCGCCCCGGTGGCTGGCCGACATCCGCAAAGCCTTCAAGCGCCATCGCCTGGGCCGCCCGGGTTGGTTCGTAGGTGAGCACCGGGATCGGCTGCGCCTCACTTCTCATGAGCTCCCCCCGCGCCCTGGTGAGCCCGCGCCATCGGAGCCCGGTCAGAAGGTGGTGCGGTCGTTCGTTCTGACCACGCCACCGGGCCCCTCAACCCTCGGCCCTGCCATCGCTGAGGCCTGCTCGGTCTTCGATCAGGTGATGGCCGGGACCTGGCGGTGGCCCGACGCGGATGCACCTTCAGAAGGGGAGGCCGGCCGCCTGGCGGCGAGCACCTTGAAGAAGCTGCAGGAACGGCTCCGACAGACCGTGGTGGGAGAGCGGATCACCGAGGAGACCTGGGAGCGCACCTATCTGTTGTATTTCCGCAAGTTGGAAGAGGTGGCCAAGGAGCAGGCCTGGCAGGACGACACCGCCCTGCTCACAGCCACCCTGCGCCCGTGGGAGCCCAACAGCCGCGCCCGCCAAATGGCCCACGATCGGATGCGTGCGCTCTGGCGGGTGGCCGGCTGGACTTGGCCCGAGGCCGTCGCCGCTCTGAGGGGCAATGGCAAGGCCGCCGCCGACCCGGCTGGCGCGATCGGGTTCACGGATGAAGAAATCAGCGAGCTCCGCCAGCGAATCCAGCGCAGCCGGCTCACCGCTGCCGACGCCGTGGCATGGGACTGCCTGATCGTGTTCGGGCTCAGGCCCGCCGAGCTCAAGGGGCTGGTGCTCCAGCAGCAGGGGAAAACCCTGGTGGCCGTGGTGAGCCACGAGAAGGTCAACGCCAAGGGCAAGGTGGGCGCCCGGACTGTGCCAGCGGTGCCGCCTGGCGGCTGGCCGGCTGATTGCCATGGCCTCCTAGAGCGGTGGAAGACCCATCGCCTGCCCGAGAAGATGGTGGCGATGCGATCGCCGGGTGAACGGCTGGCCAAGCAGCTGAAACGGCTACACCAGCAGCAGGGAACCCAGGGCAGCCTCAGGCCCCAGCTGACGCCATACGGGTTGCGTCATGCCCTCGCCCTGCGCTTGGGCGTTGATCTGGGGCTGAGCGTACGGGAGGCGGCCGAGCTGATGGGGCACAGCCCGGCCGTTCACCTGAGCACCTATGGCAGGCAGCTCGATCGGCCGAAGCTGCTCGACAAGGTGGCCGGCCTAGTGCAGCAACGGGACGGCTCTTGACCCAACTCGTCGAAACTTGACAGACGGCGCCGGCTGTGGTCGAATCTTGAAACCAGATGAGTAGCTGCGTCTCCCTAGAGGCCACGCACTGCCCACCAGGTTCGTTCCTGGTGTCGTACCCATCCTCAGCTTTTGGATGGCGATTGATGAGTCCGGCCTCTCACACCCACTGCTTGGTGTTGAGCAATGCCGCGTGCCAATCGCTTTCTCAAGAAAGACCCCAAGAGATTCCAAATCAAAGGAGTCAACATTGTCTTGAGCGACCTAGAGGTCGCTTCTGACTCAGACCTTGGAAGCACCGAAGAGAGTCTTCGCGCTTTTGCTGATGTGCTTGACACAAGCCCTTCACGTCTCTCCTTGAGGGAACTCCTTAAGCAGGAACCGGACGACCAACCGGTTATTCGGCACTTAAAAACCATTGCTCGCGCCAAGAGGTGGATCTAAATCAACCTCGCCATGGCATTCACCCTGAAAACCCGCGAGTGTGCGCAACAACTGCGCACCTCTGAGAAGACACTGCGCCTATTGCGGCTGGAGGGGCATCTCCGGCCGGGCATTCACTACCGCGCGATTGGCACCGGGAAGGTGCGGCCCACATTGCTGTGGAACCTCGCGGCGACCGAAGCCGCGCTGGCGAAGCGCAGCAAGGCCCTAGGGGTCTGACCGATGCGCGCCTCAACAACCACCCGCCGGGCCGACCCGGTGACGGAGGCTCGCGCCCGGATCGCCCACCGCGCTACCGCCGAAATGGCCGAGGCCATCGCCGCCCAGGAGGTGGCGTGATGGGAGCCGCAAAGCTTCGTCGCCAGGCCATGGGAGCTGCCTATGGGGCCGCCCCGGCCTGGGCTTGGCACTACACACTCGGGCGCAAAATCCCGCTGATCCTGCGAGATAGAGTTCTGCGGGATGCCTGGATGGATTGCAACCGCGAGCGGTTTGGGCGGCTGATCCCCTACTCGATCTGGCTCACCACAGCCGAAAGCGTGGATCCGACATCCACCCCGGCCCTCACCCTGGCCATGAACTACCGCTTCGATCGGGCGGAGTTCAAACGCAAGACGGGTGGACACTGGCGCATCGGCTACCGGCTGCCCCATCCGGCAATTACGACCTACGAGGAGGCCCTAACCCTCCATCCATCTGGGAGCGCGTTTGGGGACTTCTACCGAAATCTCCCGAAGATGGGCGCCAATCGAAAATGTTGGCAGGTGGCCTATGAGCCGCTGCCGCTGGTCGGCTGCCGCATTGAAGAACAGCAGGGTGGGAAATGGCTGCCCCACGCAATAGAAAGCCTGCCCCTTGATGAGAACGGGCCGGGCTACGGGCTACCTGGGGTGCTGGTGGCGCCGAACAGCTGCGCCGCGCAGGGGCGCCGCTGATGGGCTCCTCACGCACCACCCGCCGGGGCACGCCGGCGGCTCAGGGATCACTGCGCCTGATCTCGGAAAGCTCTGAGGTACCTCTCAGCTACCCCATGATCCGAACGGAGGATCTCGGCGATCCCCGGCCCCGGTTCCCGGTGCAGGTCAACATCAAGCTCCGCGCCGAAACCGGCCGGCAGCTCGATGAGCTGGCTGCCCGGCTGAACACCCCCCGAGGGGCCCTGGCCCGCCAGCTGTTGATCAAGGCACTGGCTCAGCTCGATGCCGCCCAGGGGGGTTGATGGCCGCTGCCACCACCCTCACAGCCCGCTGGCAATCCAGCAGCAGCCGCCACCCCTGTCCGATCTGCAACCGCACAAAGGACGGTGATTGCCGCTGGGGTGATGACTGGATCGCCTGCCACTCGGGCGCCGCGGCCAATGACCTGAAGCCCGGCCAGACCATCGAGGCCGACGGCTGCACCTGGTACCTGAGCCGCACCGGTGGCGGCCACAGCGGCATGGCGCACGTCTACCGCCCCCACCGCCCTGGCCAGCACCCGAAAGCTCACCGCCGCGCCCACGCCGACCCCAACCTGATCGCTCAGGTTCATGCCTGCAGGCGCTTCTACGCCGCGCTGCGGCCACGGGTGCATGCAGCACTGCGGCTGCCGCTTTGGGAGTTCTGCACCCCTTTGGAGTTGCGGCTGGTGTCCGACACCTTCGACGCCGCCCAGCAGCTGATCCACCGCCTGCAGCAGGCCCGCCGCACGGATCCAACCCTGACCCGCTTGCTGCCGATCGCCCGCCACTGGCTCAAGACCCTGGGCTACCAGCTGGCCGACCTGCAGCGCTTCCAGCGCCAGCACCTGGGCATGGAGAAGGGCTGGCGATGAGCACCACCAAACCCAAGCGCCCAACGGCAGCTGACCTGGGGCCACTGCCCGATCTGGATGCCATTGCGCAGGAAGAACGGGCCAGGCTGGAGCAGGAAAAGGCCGCCACCGCGCCCTACCGGGTGCTCGGCTGGAGCGCTGATCGCTCCCGCATCCACTATCAGCACAGCCAGACCGGCCAGATCGCTGACATCAAACCCGCCGCGCAGGCCGGCCCCCTTTGCCATCTGGCGTCCATCAGCTGGTGGGAGCAGCACTACGGCAAAGAGAGGGGAGGCATCGACTGGCCCGCCGCCTGCAGCGCCGTGATCGAGGAGGCCAACACTGCCGGAGTCTTCGCCCCTGAACGCCTCCGAGGCCGTGGCGTGTGGATGGACGGTAATGCCGTCGTTTGGCACCTGGGCGACCGCCTGGAAGTTGACGGCCAGATCGTGGAGCTGATCGCCCACCGCAGCGTTCACCACTACCCACGCCTACCGGTGCTCGACATCGACCCAGCAGCGCAGCCGCTCACCGACTCAGAAGGCGCCGAGATCTTCAAGGCCGTGGCTGCCATGGGTTGGTCTACTCCGCTCGACCCGATCCACCTCCTGGGTTGGGCCGTGCTGGCCAATGTCGGCGCCGCCCTGGAAAAGCGCCCGGTGCTGCAGATCACGAGCCGTTTCGGCTCCGGCAAGAGCCACACCCAAGGGCAGGTGCTGGCGCCGCTGCTGGCCGGCCTGGCAATCAGCACCAGCAACAGCACAGAAGCCGGCATCCGCCAGACCCTGGAGGCCGACACCCTGCCGGTACTCATCGACGAATCAGAGGGGGAAGACCCCCGCCGTCGTGAGGGCCATCTACGCCTGGCTCGCCTCAGCTTCGATGGCACCAGCACCAGCCGGGGCACCTCTGGGGGGCATGCCCTCGCCTACGCCGTCCGGTCCTGCATTGCCCTCGCTGGCATCAATGCCACCATCCCCAACCCAGCAGACCGAAGCCGCGCCGTTATGGCAGGCCGCGTGCAGCTCCCCCAGGCCCAATGGGCGCCCGTGGATCAACGCCTGCGCCAGCTGCTGACAACCCAGGCCGGTGCCCGCCTGCTGCGCCGCACCGTCACCCACTTGCCCACACTGCGGGCCAACGTGGCCACCTTCCGCCGCGTGGTGGAGGCCCAGCTGAGCAGCGGCGCTGCCGCCCGTGCTGGCGATACCTACGGCGCCCTCCTCGCCGGCGCCCACATGCTCACCAGCACCGCCCTGGTGGATGACGCCAAGGCCTTCGCTTGGCTCGATTCCATCGGTTGGAGCGCTGCCGCCGCCCTGGGCGATGCCGGCGCCGAGGAGCAGGACGCCACCGCCGAAAGCCGCCAATGCCTCGCCCACCTCCTCGCCCATGAGGAGGCATGGCGATCGGACACCGGCACAGGCCGGCTCTGCGTCCGGGAGCTGATCGACCTGGCCCGCAGCTCCAGCGTTGCCGATGAAGCCGAACAGGCCCGCAAGGCCCTGGGCCGCCGTGGCATCAAGACCACCGACATGGGTTTGCTGATCGCCAACCTGCCCCAAGCCCTGGCGCCCATCTACGGCTCCAGCAAATGGCGCAACGGTGCCCACCGCGCCCGGCTCCGTGATCTGCCCGGCGCTGATGCGCCAACCAACGCCCAGCGCTTCCCGGTGCTCGACATGCAGCGCTGCACCCGCGTCCCCTGGGCTTGCATCGACTGATGCCGTTTCACCTCCTGGGCACCGTGGCAACTGGGTTTGCAACGCTCCCGAAAACCACCGTTTCGGCAAACCCCTTGCGCTGCAACGTTTGCAACGGTGAAACGGTGAAACGCTGCGGAAAGCACCCCCCCCTTTACAGAGAACCCCCTCTCTCCACTCCTCGTACTACTTATCTCTATCTACCGTTTCAACCGTTTCACCGTTTCAAAGCCAGTAGCGGCAAGGGATCTACCGAAACAGTCGTACCTGCCAAACCGTTTCACCGTTTCGCTACCCAGGCAGCATCTCGGCCAACTGCAGGCCACCAGCGCCTCCACGGAAAACGACCGACAACCGCCCGGAGCCGTTGCCCCGTCGTCGCCAACCCCGTCGAGCTTCAGACCAGCTACCTGATGCTTCAGGCCGCGTTGCAGGCCGATTTCCGGCCTGGTGGACAGATGCGGACCCCCTGGAGCTCCAGCTGTCTCAGGCGGCTGCGCGGTTGCTGGTGGAGAAGGGCTACGGCCCAGCGCTGTACGCCTTGGATCCGAGCGAGAACTACGGATTGGGGTGACCCAGCAGGGGCT
>VFQS010001670.1_pt1 | contig 19765 bp, 14 predicted proteins | sample 3512361 | NCBI WGS metagenome assembly VFQS01 (sample SAMN10412375, study PRJNA504923) | tailings metagenome | isolation source: Relicate 1 Philex TSF3 active mining | place: Philippines
CATTGCCCGCACAACGCCTTCAATGAAATAAAACATGATAAACATTGATGACCATTGCATTGTATAAATATTTTTTTGCAAAATTCCGCGTAAAGGGAATAATAATGGCAAAACCTTGATAACCCAAATAGATCCGCCATGCTTGTAGGGCGCAAGCCACATTTCCCAAGAAATGCACAGCAAGATGAGGGCGATTAGGCTGCCTGACGCGAGCCTATATAGTGTGGTCAGATGATTGTTCATGTCTTTTGAAGTTGCAAAGCCGTTTGTGCTAGACGTTTCCCAAGTGCGATCGCAAGGGCACGCGTATCATCGGTAATTGGGAGTTTTCCATCTAAACCAGACCAATGCGTTGCGCCGTAGGGACTCCCACCAGATTTTGTACGCATTAATTCTGGGTTGGTGTAAGGCAGACCAAGAATCAGCATGCCATGATGCATCAGTGGCAGCATCATTGACAGCAAAGTAGATTCTTGACCACCGTGTAAACTACCTGTTGATGTGAAGACACAGGCTGGTTTGCCACATAGTGTTCCTGACACCCAATCCGCTGCGGTACCATCCCAAAAATATTTCATCGCCGAAGCCATATTGCCAAATCGCGTCGGTGACCCAAGCGCTAAGCCCGCGCACTCTTTAAAGTCGCTCAACTCAACATAGGGGGCACCATCGTTCGGTATCGAAGGTTCTGACGCTTCGGTCACGGTAGAAACGGCAGGTACTGTTCGAATTCTCGCCTCGCAGCCATTCACACTCTCAATCCCTTGCGCGATCAATTGGGCGAGTTGGCGAGTGCTGCCATGACGAGAATAAAATAAAACTAAGATAGGAAGTTGTTTGGTATTCATTGGCGTGATTATAAAGAAGTTTGTGCTGTTAGATTGATTGTATTGCTGCGCATGAGCCTCGTTTCCAGAGTTTTAGATAAATTACTTTTATAGCTAGGTTTAACTCTCTGTAAAATGAAACAATTTTGCCTCATTGGGACTCGCACGTTTTTAAGGAAATGTGCTTGTCTTGAGTAAGCTTTAGTAAAAGTAATGTAAGGATAAGAACGGAAGATGTTATGCGTGGATTAACTTGGCCTCAAATAAAAAACTTGTTTCAATTTGCGAATCGACGTTTGCAAGAGGTTCGTTTGCCGCAGGTTGCGGGAAGCCTCACATTTACTACCGTGTTGGCTCTCGTACCGATACTGACAATTGGCCTCGCAATTTTGACGGCTTTCCCGTTGTTCACTGATTTTAAGGCTTCTTTGGAAGCGTATTTTACGCAGAGCTTGATGCCCAAGCAGATATCAACAACGGTGATGGGGTATTTAACTCAATTCGCGACTAAGGCAACTCGATTGTCGGCGGTTGGCGGTGTAGTGTTGATGGTCACCGCGGTCGCTACGATGGCGATGATAGATCGTACTTTTAATCAAATATGGCAAGTTAAACGCTCACGTCCATTGGTGCAAAGGATCGTGGTTTATTGGGCGATTGTTACATTGGGGCCATTGCTGATTGGTATTTCGATGAGTACCACGTCGACTTTGTTCACTGCGACTAATGGATTGATGAAGTCCGTTCCTGTTGTTGGAACGATTTTTTACACCTCGGTGTCGATCGCATTCACCACCATTGCTTATACCTTGTTGTATTCGACGGTACCGAATCGTCCTGTGGATTGGCGTGATGCTGCTTGGGGTGGTGTGGTTGCTGCGGTCGCCTTTGAAATTGCAAAACGTTTATTTGCGATTTTCATTAAGCAGTTTCCAACTTATACCGTGATTTATGGTGCATTGGCAGCGGTTCCCATCTTTTTGATTTGGATTTATTTGTCATGGCTAATTACCTTATTTGGTGCGGTGATTGCAGCATCCTTGCCGGTTGTGAAGTTTGAGCGTTGGTGGCATGTTCCGGTGGCTGGTAGTGCATTTGAAGATGCGATTTCTGTACTGCGCGTGTTGGCGTCTGCGCGTCAGTCGGATGCAGAAGCGGTGGTTGATGTTGTGCAGATTCGTCGTCAGACACGCTTTGGTGTGGATGAAATTGAAGGATTGTTAGAGCGAATGCTAGAAGTCGGCTGGGTCGCAAGAGTTTCTTCGGATGTTCCGACTAAAAAGCAGGCATGGTGGAAAAAGCATGATGCGGGAGCGGAACGCTGGATTTTGATTATGAATCCTGCCGCATTTACTTTAGCCGATGTATATCGCCTGTTTGTATTTGATACGAAGGCTGATTCGCCATTAGCAAATCGTGTTCATCAGGTGATTGGTGATGGCATGTCAGAAAGCCTGTATGAGTATTTTTCATTGAGTTAACTTTATTTGGTAATGCTGCACAAAACATACTTTAAATTTGAATATTCTGCATTGTGAAATCTGCTTTTTACATCGTGAAATTGCATCATGTGCTGCACCATAAAAATATTTCATTCTAAGATAAATCGTTTCATATCATGGAATTGAAATTGTAAGTGTTTGATTTTAAATAAATAAATATTTCTCCTATGTCTTATATAAGACATTGTTGCGCTGCAAGGTTTGTCCTACTATAGATCTCAAGGACGAACACTTTTTAAGCAATTATTTAAAACCGCAGCAATCACTTCAGGAGAACTACCATGACCCAAAAACTCACTCGTGAACAGCAAATCGCTGAAATTAAAAAAGATTGGGATACCAATCCGCGCTGGAAAGGTATTAAGCGTAATTACACCGCAGAAGACGTAGTACGTTTGCGCGGTTCTTTACAAGTTGAGCACACTATCGCAAAAACAGGCGCATTGAAGTTGTGGGATTTGGTCAATAACGAACCTTTCGTGAATGCATTGGGCGCATTGACCGGTAACCAAGCGATGCAGCAAGTCAAAGCTGGTTTGAAAGCGATTTACCTCTCTGGTTGGCAAGTCGCTGGCGACGCTAACGTCGCAGGTGAGATGTATCCAGATCAATCCTTGTACCCAGCGAACTCTGTTCCTTTAGTCGTTAAGCGCATCAATAATACCTTGACGCGTGCTGATCAAATTCAATGGTCAGAAGGCTCTGGCGATGTTGATTATTTCGCGCCTATCGTGGCTGACGCAGAAGCAGGTTTTGGTGGTGTATTGAATGCTTTCGAATTGATGAAAGCGATGATCGAAGCGGGCGCTTCTGGTGTTCACTTTGAAGATCAATTAGCTTCTGTGAAAAAATGCGGTCACATGGGCGGCAAGGTATTGGTGCCAACGCGTGAAGCGGTGGAAAAACTGAATGCGGCGCGTTTAGCGGCAGACGTTATGGGTACGCACACAGTCTTGTTGGCGCGCACCGATGCAGAAGCCGCTGATTTATTGACTTCCGATATCGATGATAACGACAAGCCATTCTTGACAGGCGAGCGTACCGTGGAAGGCTTTTATAAAACTAAACCAGGTTTGCAGCAATCCATCTCTCGCGGCTTGGCTTATGCTGAGTATGCCGACATGATTTGGTGTGAAACAGGTAAACCCGATTTGGCATTTGCAAAAGCGTTTGCTGATGCAATTCACGCTAAGTTCCCAGGTAAATTATTGGCGTACAACTGCTCGCCAAGCTTTAACTGGAAAAAGAACTTGGACGATGCAACGATTGCGAAATTCCAAAAAGAATTGGGCGCTATGGGTTACAAATTCCAATTCATTACATTGGCAGGTTTCCATGCATTAAACTACGGCATGTTCAACTTGGCACACGGCTACGCACGCCGTCAGATGTCCGCTTTCGTTGAGTTGCAGGAAGCTGAATTCGCAGCAGCAGAGAAAGGATTTACCGCAGTCAAACATCAACGTGAAGTCGGTACTGGTTATTTTGATGCGGTGACACAAGTGATCCAACAAGGCCAATCATCAACTACGGCTTTGCATGGCTCTACTGAGGATGAGCAATTCTTTGATGCTAAGAAGGTTGCTTAAGCTTGATTGTGATTTATTTTGAAGCTGTGAAAGTTTGAAATAAGGCGGCTACATTGAAAAATGTAGCCGTTTTTTCTTTTATTGGCGGGAAGTGGACTCGAAAAGAGGTGTGATAGGTTAGTATTCAATTACCAAATAATTGACTGACCCACTTGTAAAGATGGTGTTTTATGCTGTTGCTTAGAAATACTCGAATAAAAATTTGTGGAATTACACGGCTAGACGATTTGCATGCAGCCATAGATGCTGGCGCCGATGCACTCGGTTTTGTATTTTATCCACCCAGTCCACGCTATTTATCACCCGAAGCCGCAGCGCCTTTAATTGCGGCAATGCCACCATTCGTAACCTCGGTCGGCTTGTTCGTTAATGCTAGTCTCGAAGAGATCCAAGCGGTTATCGCGCAAGCGCCTATTCAATTATTGCAATTTCACGGTGACGAATCTGCGGAAGAGTGTCATCGTCTTGCTAGTGCAGTGAACCGGCCTTTTATCCGTGCTTTTCGGGTAAAACCTGACACAAGTGCGGCAGATTTGCTAGAATGCGAAGAGCAATACAAAGCAACTAGCTCCTTATTTCAAGGTTTGTTGCTCGATACTTTCGTAGATAGTTTCGGTGGTAGTGGAAAGGTTTTTGATTGGTCTCTCATCCCAAAAGAACTCGCGCCTCGGGTCGTTTTAAGTGGTGGCTTGAGCGTACAAAACGCGACTGACGCAGTCGTGCGGGTACGGCCGTTTGCAGTGGACATCAGTAGTGGTGTTGAATTGTCAAAAGGCATTAAGGATGTGGCAAAAATACGGTCATTTGTGCAAGCAGTGCGCTTGGCCGATAGCATGCCAGACAATGAAAAATAGTTTTCCAAGGAATTCTCATGAAAGAATTATCTTCTCTCGACGCTCACAATAATGGATTGTTTGGGCGTCAATCAGTGGGCGCACAAGCGCCAACCGCAATTTACCATTCAGCTACTTATAATTACCCCGATGCCCGTGGTCATTTTGGTATGTATGGTGGCACTTTTGTTTCTGAAACCTTAACGCATGCCTTGAATGAATTAAAAGAGGCGTATGCCAAGTTTCAACACGACCCTGCATTTTTAGAAGAATTTCGTTACGAGCTCAAACACTTCGTTGGACGTCCATCACCGATTTATCATGCCAAGCGTTGGTCTGAAACGATGGGCGGTGCTCAGATTTATTTTAAACGCGAAGATTTGAATCATACCGGTGCGCATAAAATCAATAACGTTATCGGCCAAGCATTGTTGGCGAAACGCATGGGTAAGCCGCGTGTGATTGCCGAGACTGGCGCTGGCCAACATGGCGTGGCGACTGCGACAATTTGTGCGCGGTTTGGTCTGGAGTGCGTGGTGTACATGGGCTCAGAAGACGTCAAACGTCAGGCGCAAAATGTGTATCGCATGAAGCTACTAGGTGCGACTGTTGTGCCAGTTGAATCTGGATCTAAAACATTGAAAGATGCGTTAAACGAAGCGATGCGTGATTGGGTCGCGAATGTTGATAACACCTTCTACATTATCGGTACCGTCGCGGGACCGCATCCTTATCCAATGATGGTGCGTGATTTTCAATCTGTGATTGGCGAAGAATGTTTATGGCAGATGCCCGAAGTTGCAGGTCGTCAGCCTGATGTCGTCACTGCATGTGTGGGTGGTGGTTCGAATGCGATGGGTATCTTTTATCCTTACATCGATTTAAAAGAAGTACAGTTGATTGGTGTCGAGGCAGCAGGTGAGGGCTTGGAAACAGGAAAACACTCTGCATCTTTAACGGCTGGTTCACCCGGTGTTTTGCACGGCAATCGTACTTATTTAATGCAAGATGCGAATGGGCAAGTGATTGAGACTCATTCGGTTTCTGCTGGTCTCGATTATCCAGGGGTTGGTCCAGAACATGCGTGGCTCAAAGACTCTGGTCGAGCGCAATATGCCACGATTACCGACGAGGAAGCGCTCAAAGCGTTTCATGATTGTTGTCGGATCGAAGGTATTATTCCCGCATTGGAGTCTAGTCATGCATTAGCCTATGCTGCGAAGTTGGCGGCAACTTTGCCAAAAGATAAAATTGTCTTGGCAAACTTGTCAGGTCGCGGTGACAAAGACATGCATACCGTTGCAGAACGTGCTGGCTTGAAGTTTTACTGATCAAGTGCGCAAGCTAATAAATGCAGCGTGAATTTCTGCATTCAAAAAAGCCAAGTACCGCATATGACGAATGAATTTCGTTGATTCCGGTACTGCGCTTCCCAATTAACTTCTACTTATTGAAGATGGATAGCAAACACTATGTCCCGAATTCAAACATGTTTGGCCGCATTGGCGGCAAAAAATAAAAAAGGCCTGATTCCATTTATTACCGCAGGCGATCCTGATCTCGAATTAACTTTGCCGTTGATGCATGCTCTAGTCGAAGGTGGCGCCGATATTATTGAGTTGGGTGTGCCATTTTCTGACCCTATGGCGGATGGTCCGGTGATTCAACGAGCATCCGAACGCGCTCTGCTGAAAGGTGTAGGATTGCGTGATGTGTTGGCAATCGTGAAGCAATTTCGCGAAACCAACCAAGTGACTCCGGTGGTCTTGATGGGCTATGCCAATCCGATAGAGCGCATGGGGCAAGAGCAATTCATTCAAGTCGCTGCAGATGTTGGGGTCGATGGCGTGTTGGTGGTTGATTATCCGCCAGAAGAGTGCGAATACTTTGCCGAGAATATGCATAAAAATGGCATGGACACAATTTTCCTATTGGCTCCTACCTCGACCGATGAGCGCATCGCACAAGTTGGAAAAATTGCGACTGGCTATGTGTATTATGTTTCGTTAAAAGGCGTAACAGGCTCCGGAGCTTTGGATTTGGATGCTGTCGCGGCAATGATTCCCCGCATTAAAAAGCATGTCAATGTACCAGTTGGTGTCGGTTTCGGAATTCGTGATGGCGTCACGGCAAAGGCGATTTCGTCAGTGTCGGATGCGGTCGTGATTGGTTCGAGAATTATTCAAGAACTGGAAAATACCCCGAGAGAGCAAGCTGTATCAGCGGTGCGGCAATTTATGTCTGAGATTCGTCAGGCTCTTGATGATTGAATATGATCGATGTTATTGAATTTGCATTATTTGTAAATTTTCAGTAAAGACTATGCAAGTCTATGCAAATTCAAGCACCTGAGATCGAGTCAGATTTCGTTGTTGAATAGTTATCTGAGTCGCAATTGGCGTCGAAATAGAATAGAATACGCGTCAATTGCAGCATTCCACGAAGAATGCGCCCCCGTTTGATGTCATAAATCATCAAGCAGATATGAGGAGAGAACTATGAGTTGGTTAGAGAAATTACTTCCCCCACGTATTCAACGCTCTGAGACGGCAAACCGCCGTTCTATGCCAGAAGGTTTATGGGTTAAATGTCCATCTTGTGAAGCCGTTTTATATCGTTCTGATTTAGAAGCAAATGTGCATGTTTGTTCAAAATGTGATCACCATTTACGTATCAGCGCACGTGAGCGCCTTGACGCTTTGCTGGACACAGGTGGTCGCTATGAAATCGGTCAAGAGGTTGTTCCTGTTGATACTCTAAAGTTTAAAGACAGTAAAAAATATCCAGAGCGTTTGAAAGATGCGATGGATAGTACGAATGAAACTGATGCACTCGTTGTCATGGGTGGTTCAATTATGTCGGTTCCTGCTGTCGTTGCCTGCTTTGAATTTGGATTCATGGGTGGTTCTATGGGATCGGTTGTTGGTGAGCGATTTGTGCGTGGTGTACAAACTGCTTTAGAGCAAAAGGTACCATTTATTTGTTTCACCGCGACTGGTGGCGCGCGTATGCAAGAGGGCTTGTTGTCTTTGATGCAGATGGCTAAAACGACGGCGATGTTGACTAAACTCTCCGAGAAAAAATTGCCATTCATTTCTGTTTTGACTGATCCAACCATGGGTGGTGTTTCTGCTTCCTTTGCTTTTATGGGTGACGTAGTAATTGCTGAACCAAAAGCATTGATCGGATTTGCTGGTCCACGCGTGATTGAAAACACCGTGCGTGAAAAGCTCCCAGAAGGTTTCCAACGTGCAGAATTTTTACTGCAAAAAGGTGCTGTTGATATGGTGGTTGATCGCCGTAAGTTGCGGGAGGAGTTGGCACGTTTAATGGCGCTTTTACAAAATCAGCCTGTCGAAGCGGTCTCTTAAGTCCAAACCCTTGTTAGAGCCTGAAGAAATTTGCTTATTCGGCAAAATCTTCAGGCTTTTTTATTTTTCAGTGTCTTAGAAATATAAAGCAAAATTAATATGACCAGTTCCAGTATTGCAGCCTTACCTACCACTTTGCCTGCTTGGTTGTCAGTGTTAGAAACACGTCACTCGAAAGAGATTGATATGGGGTTAGACCGTGTATCACAAGTCAAACAGCAATTAGATATTTGTTTTGGTTGCCCAGTGATTATGGTTGCCGGAACTAATGGTAAAGGTTCGACCTGTGCAATGCTGGAGGCTATATTAATGCAGGCTGGCTATCGTGTCGGTTTGTACAGTAAGCCGCATTTTTTGGACTTTAATGAACGTGCTCGAATTAATGGCATTCCTGTCGCTGATGAGCTATTTGTGAGCGTTTTTGAGCAAGTAGAGAATGCGCGTGGCAATACCTCTCTTACTTATTTCGAGTTCACAACCTTGGCGATTTGTAAGCTATTGGCGGAGGCTCCACTTGATGTTGTTATTTTAGAAGTCGGTTTGGGTGGACGTTTGGATGCAGTTAACGTGATCGACGCCGATGTCTCGATTGTGACGAGTGTCGATATTGATCACGTTGACTACCTTGGTGATACGCGAGAAAAAATTGGATTTGAAAAAGCGGGAATTTTTCGAGCCGGTAAAGTCGCGATTTGTAGCGATCCTCAACCTCCTCAAAGCTTGATTGAACATGCCAATAAAATCGGCGCGGATCTACGTTTATTTGGTCGTGATTTCAATTACAACGGTGACAAACAACAATGGAATTTTGGTGGTCGCGAGCAACGGCGTAATTCTCTCGCTTACCCAAGTCTGCGCGGAGCAAATCAATTGCTCAATGCTTCTGCTGTTTTAGCCGCATTAGAAGTGCTACGTCATCAGCTTCCCGTCGGTGCACAGGAGGTGAGAACTGGTTTAGTGATGGTGGATTTGCCAGGTCGATTCCAGGTACTGCCTGGACGTCCAACGGTCGTACTAGATGTTGCGCACAATCCGCACGCGGCAGCAACCTTGGCGCAAAATCTCGATAATATGGGCTTCCATGCTTACACCTACGCAGTGTTTGGTTCGATGTTGGATAAAGATATTGCTGGTGTGATTTCTCACATGCAAAGCAAAGTGGATCATTGGTGTGTTTGTGATCTGCCATTACCACGGGCTGCGTCCTCAGATCATTTGGTCGGTGCATTGAAAGATGCAGGCGTGCAAGAAGATCAAGAACATAGTGTGCAAAAATTCAATAGTCCAGAAGATGCATATATGTTTGCAATCAGCAAAGCGGGGGAAAATGATAGAATAGTGGTCTTCGGTTCGTTTTTGACAGTAGCAGGTGTCATGCGAGCTAGAAGAAACGCTCAATCCTAAGCGACCTACCAAAGAAAATTATTTGCTATGAGCCTAGACTCGCTATTTAAGCAAAATAACAAGAAAAATAATGACGCTGAATTCACCGACGATGTGAGTGGTGAATATCGATCACGCGCCGAAGAAGATAGTTTAAACGCCTCTGAATCCTCTGGACGCACGCAAAGTAAATCGGCGAGATCCAATAAACGTGCAGCGAATACGTCAAATACACGTAAAAATCATTCCGATGATCATGCTTTACCAGAAAAAAAACGCGCGCGTCGTCGCTTAATTGGTGCAGTTGCGCTGGTTTTGGCTGCTGTGATTGGCCTGCCTATGGTGTTCGATTCAGAGCCAAAACAAACCGCGCCGCAGATTGCGATAGAAATTCCCTCCAAAGATGAGCTCTTACCTAAATCTCCAGTAGTAAATTCTCCGACTACAGAGCCATCTAAAAATCTGAATCAAAGTATTGATCAGTCAGAAGAGGTTATTCAGGCAGTTACAGCTCCTGTGCAAAGTGCTAAGCCAGACGCGACCTCAAGCGATACCCGTCAAGTTGTTGGTGTCGATTCGCAAGCTAAGACTGTTGTCGCTGCAAATGGAAAGCAGGTTGATAAGAAAGTCGACGTGACGACTGCAACCAATGCAAACACAGCGACTGCAGCGAATAAAGTGGTCGCAACTCAGCCACCCACCAAGCCTGCCTTAGAAAATAACAAAAAGCCTGAAGTAAAAGCAGAGCCCAAAAAAGAAAATCAAGACGATGCAGCGAAAGCACTTGCTTTATTAGAAGGACGCGCCGTTCCTGAAGACTTGGCTAAAGCGGACGCAAAAAACGACAGCAAAGCAAACAAGCTTGATAACTCAGCTGGTTCTTTCGTCATTCAAGTTGCAGCTTTAAATTCAGCAGCAAAAATAAAAGAGTTACAAGCCAAGTTGAAATCGGCGAATATTAATTCGTACACGCAAAAAGTGATTACGAAAAACGGCGAAGTTAGTCGCATCCGGGTCGGTCCTTTTGCTAATAAAGCCGAGGCCGAAAAAATGCGCGCGAAATTAGTGAAGATAGGTTTGAGTGGTTCTTTGATACCTAATTAATGAAGAGTCTTCTGAAACCACGTAATACGCTTTTTATAGAAACTTGATGTTCGACTTTTTGATCGACTTTTTTTGCAGATAGATTCGTGACTTTATTTGATTACATCGTTTTATTTATCATTATTTGCTCCGTGGTGATAAGCACTTTACGCGGTTTGATTAAGGAAATTTTGTCTTTGATCAGTTGGATAGTCGCATTGGTGGTAGCGAATGCGTTTGGTGCGACGGTAGCAAATTGGTTGCCAGATGTGATCCCTGGACAACTGAGTCGAATGATTGTGGCTTTTCTTGCCTTGTTTATTGGTGTGCGTTTGTTGATGGCTTTATTGATGCGCGCAGTGGATGCCATGATTAAGGCAAGTGGATTAAGTTTGGCTGATCGTGGTTTGGGTGGTTTGTTTGGTTTGGCACGTGGTTGCGTGATTGTGATGGCGATGGTCTTGGTTTGTGGTATGACCGCGATTCCACAACAAGCATTTTGGAAAGATGCTTTGTTAAGTCCCGTTGCGGTTAGCGCTGTGCGAACTGTGATGCCATTCTTACCCGGTTCCGTGACTCAGCATGTGAGACTGTAAAGCTCAGTTTTGTTTGTTTTATTTTTATTTCGTTTTTTTTAGGAGTCCACCATGTGTGGCATCGTTGGCGTAGTCTCAAAAAATCCTGTAAATCAATTGATCTATGATGCACTGTTATTGTTGCAGCATCGTGGTCAAGATGCGGCTGGTATCGCTACTAGTCATGGCAGCAAATTTGCTATGCACAAGGCAAACGGCTTAGTGCGTGACGTTTTCCGTACACGCAATATGCGATCCTTGCCGGGTAATATCGGTATTGGTCAAGTGCGTTATCCAACTGCTGGTTCAACTAGCGAAGAAGAAGCGCAACCATTTTATGTCAATGCACCGTTCGGTATTGTGTTGGCGCATAACGGTAACTTGACGAATGCGAGTGAATTAAAGGTCGAGTTATTTAAAAATGATTACCGTCATTTGAATACCGACTCTGATTCAGAAGTATTACTGAACATTCTCGCGCATCAGATTCAAGAAGTAGTGAGCGGCTATTCTCTTGATCCAGTATCGTTGTTCCGTGCAGTATCGATGTTGCATCGTCGTGTGCGTGGTTCCTACGCGGTGGTCGCACAGATTGCTGGTCATGGCATGTTGGCTTTCCGCGATCCATTTGGTATTCGACCATTATGCTTAGGCTCTGCGCAAACCGATAATGGCATTGAATATATGCTGGCAAGTGAATCGGTTGCTTTGGAAGGAACAGGATTTAAATTTGAACGCGATGTTGCGCCCGGTGAAGCAATCTTTATTGACTTGGACGGTAAGCTGTATAGCGAACAATGTGCTGAGAATCCAAGCTTAAATCCTTGTGCTTTCGAATTCGTCTATTTGGCACGTCCAGATTCGACTATTGATGGAACTTCGGTTTATCAAACCCGTTTGAATATGGGTAACTATTTGGCTGAGAAAATTCGTTCGCAATTTTCTGCTGGTGACATCGACGTTGTTATGCCAATTCCAGATTCCTCTCGTCCATCTGCGATGGAGTTAGCTAAATCACTCAATTTAGATTATCGCGAAGGCTTCATCAAAAATCGCTATATTGGCCGCACCTTCATGATGCCAGGGCAGGCAATTCGTAAGAAGTCGGTACGTCAAAAATTGAATGCGATCGCTTCGGAATTTAAAGGTAAGAATGTGTTGTTGGTCGATGATTCGATTGTGCGTGGTACGACCAGTCGAGAAATCGTTCAAATGGCGCGTGAGTCTGGCGCTCGTAAAGTCATTTTTGCATCAGCAGCACCTCCAGTGCAATTTCCTAATGTCTACGGTATCGATATGCCGACAAGAAGTGAATTGATTGCCTATGGTCGTTCACAAGAAGAAATTTGCCGCGAAATTACGGCTGATGCTTTGGTTTATCAAGACGTGGCAGATATGAAGCGCGCGATTGCGGATGCAAATCCTGCGCTGAAGAGCATAGAGGCTTCTTGCTTCGATGGGTTCTATATTACAGGCGATGTGACACCGGATTATTTGGACCGACTTGAGGCTGCACGTAATGGATCGAGATCTGATAAAGAAGATATGGTTCGCTCTCAATTGAACTTGAATTTATCGCATAGCGCGGACTAAATTTTAAGAGTCTTGTTTGCAATCAATCGCCGTTAGTGAAAACTAGCGGCGATTTTTTTTGCGCTATTGCCTGACATTTGTCATATAAAAATCGTGGCAAATGCTTCTATTTATGCAGGCTGATTTATCGCATAATGACCAGGAATTTAAATTGAACTGATAACGATTTTTTTTGATTGGATCGACGATGGCAAACACCGTTCTTGAAGTAAAACAATTATGTAAAACATTTGCGCAGCGTAGGGTGGTTGATCACGTTTCTTTTCAAGTTCATGCTGGGCAAACTATAGGTTTACTTGGTCCTAATGGTGCTGGAAAGTCGACCACCGTGAATATGATTTGTGGGCTCTTAAAAGCGGATCACGGTGAGGTCTTGCTTGCAGGTGAATCGATGTTTGCCACAAACAATAAAGCGAAATCGCTGTTGGGGCTTGTGCCACAAGATTTAGCTTTGATTGATGATATTTCTGCGCGCGAGAATCTAAAGTTATTTGGCGCTCTATATGGCTTAAGTGGCGGTATTTTACAAGAGCGGTGTGACATCGTCCTCGATTTGGTCGGTTTGACAGAGCGTGCAAAAGACAAGCCTGCTTCTTTTTCTGGTGGGATGAAACGACGTTTAAATATTGCAGCGGCACTAATACATGATCCACAACTATTGATACTCGATGAACCTACGGTTGGCATCGATCCACAAAGCCGCAACGCCATTTTTGAAACTTTGGAAATCCTGAAATCACAAGGGCGCGCTTTAATTTATACCAGTCATTATATGGAAGAAGTTGAACGCCTCGCTGACCATATCGTGATCATGGATCATGGCAAAGTAATCGCCAACGAGACTCCAGCGGAATTGCTACGACGATTGCCAGCACAAGCTGCGCTCCATGTGTGTTTGCAGGGGCCGATCTCGCCGTTCATTCTTGAACAATTGAAACAACAAATGGGCGTGACTGAGCTCGCTTTAGTGGATGCTAACAAGACACTCGAGATTGCTTTACAGACCCAAGAATCCGCCTTGCCCGTATTGAATTTTCTGCGACAAGTGGCTGGTGAGATTACGCATTTTTCGACTACAAAAAGCAAGTTGGAAGACGTCTTTCTCAGTTTGACTGGACGTAGTCTACGAGACTAGTTGGTTTGATTCTTTGTTTTTACGAATCGTATTACATATTCATTTGATGAAAGCTGGTGATCTATGATGATTCCCTTATTTGCGCTAATTCGCAAAGATATTATTTTGTTTTTACATGACAAACGCGCATTGGTATTAACACTGTTGATGCCAATTTTGTTGGCTGCTTTCTTTGGTTACTTGACTGGTGGCAGCGGGAAAAAAGAAGCAGCAAAAATTGACATCGCTTTAGTGCAGCTCGATACGCATGTGATTAGTCAAAAAATTGTTGACGGGCTAAAAGCAGACACTAGCTTGCAAGTACAAGAGCTCAAATTAGATGAGGCACAAAATTTGGTTAGAAAAGGCAAGTTGGCCGTGGTGATTGTATTGCCTCATGGATTCGGTGAGGCTGCTGGAAGAGCATTTTTTAATGCAAAAGAAAAACCAGATTTGCCGCTGTACTATGATCCGTCGCAGACGACTGTTCTAACGATGATTAAAGGGATTCTAACGCAGCATGTGATGCAAAGCGTCAGTGCGGAAATGTTTTCAGGCAAGACCGGTACAGCGATGGTTCAACAAAGTATTGCTGAACTAGATGCTGCGTCAAATCAAAATAAAGATCAAGCGAGTCAAGGAGATCAAATCGAATTGAGGAGTTTCTTGCAGGAGCTAAAAAAATTCCAGCAGCATCAACAAAAGACGAACGATGCAAGTGCGCAGAATTTAAGCACCGATGGGTTAAGTGCTAGTGCCTCAAGCGAATCCGCCGAAAAGGCTTCAGGTCTAAGCATGCCTTTTAAAACAAGCGAACTTGCGTTGACAGCGAAAACAGGTGAAGCAAGTAACTACAATGGATATGCTCATTCCTTTGCAGGTATGACCGTGCAATTTATTTTGTTTCTTGCGATTGATGCGGGAATTGGGATTCTCCTAGCGCGTAAACAAGGCTTATGGAATCGATTGTTGGCTGCACCAATCGGTATCAATACCGTGATTATCGCTCGGGCTTTTTCTTGTGCATTGATCGCATTTTTTATTAGTTGTGTATTGTGTCTGGTTGCTGTGTTGGTATTTCAAGTTGAGATTTTGGGAAGTGTGTTCGGCTTAGTTGGTATTGCTATCTGCTTTTCTCTGATGACTGCGAGCTTCGGTCTGTTGATCGCAGCCTTCGGTAAAACACCAGAAGCAGCGCGCGGAATTTCGACCTTTGCGACTTTGATCTTGGTGATGTTGGGTGGAGCTTGGATGCCATCGTTTTTGTTTCCTCAATGGCTGCAGAATTTGACGGTATTTATTCCTACTCGTTGGGCTGTCGATGGATTTGATGCAATGACGTGGCGAGGCTTGGGAATTGACGCCGCGTTGTTACCTATGGGCGTCTTGCTTGGTTTCGCATTGCTATTTGGGGGACTCGCGCTATGGCGGTTTGGGCGCGAGCAATATGCCAAATAAGTATGTGCGATAGGTAAGCGGTGCCGATCACATAATAAAAGCTAGTAGTAAAGTTGAAATCAAAGTTGAATTCGTATCGAAACGTAACAGAATAGGCTTACTTGTTTCAATCGCATACAAAACAGCTAGTTTGAAATAATTTATGCATAAGAATTAAAAATATAATGGCGAGACTTTTTCATCAATATTGCGTCAACAATGAATCATCTGCCATCTTCAAGAACGACTATCGCATTGGCGATTGCTAGCCTGTGTACTTTCGGCCAAATTTCCATTGCCTTTGCACAGCAGGAACAAACCGAATCGGAAAAGTTAGAAGCCGCGAAGAAAAAATCAGAAGAAGCGACCGCACCTAAAGCAGCAGTGGAGAGTCGTCGACGTGCTATGCAGAACAATGCCGTCAATACGAAGCTAGAGAAAAATGATGGCAAGGATACGCAGAACGCAAATCAATTGCAAAAAGTAACAGTGAATGGAAGCAAACAATCGGATCTTGATTTACGTCGTAATTCGATCGCGGGAAAAATTGTCGTCGGTCGCGAGGAATTAGATCGTGACGGTGACTTTACTGTTGGTGAAATCCTTAAACGTTTGCCCGGCGTAACCACCGGAGGTCGACCAGGTCGCGGTGGTGATGTGCGCATGCGTGGTATGGGTGGCGGCTATACACAAATTCTGGTTAATGGTGAGCGTCCACCGCGCGGTTTTTCGATGGAGTCTTTATCGCCTGATCAAGTCGAACGAATAGAAGTGATGCGTGGACCGATTGCCGAGTTTAGTACTCAAGCAATTGCAGGCACCATTAATATTATTTTGCGCGAAGAATTTCATCCTAAAGATATTGATGTGAAATTGGCGCTGGGATTGGAGCAAGGTAGAGTCGCTCCAAATTTATCAGTGACCTATCCTGGTCAAATTGGCGATTTCAATTATGTGTTCAGTGGCTCTATCTTTCGTAATGGCCAACGTGATTACTCAAATGCGTTGCGAGTAGAGCAGAGCGATGACGGCATTGTCCAATTAATACAAGATCAAATTGATCAGACCAAGCGCCAATCAACTGGCATTCACTTAACACCAAGGTTAAGTTACAAATTGGAGAATGGTGATAATCTGACGGTACAGCCGTTCTTGATGAGTGCGCGCTCACAGTCGAATAGCCATTCGCAAATTTCCCAAACTCCAGAACTACTTGACCCGGTTACGCTAAGGGCACCCGTGGCGCTGGCAAATTCGCAGAGTCATTCCGACTCCACGATGATGCGTTTGAATGCGAATTATCAACATCGATTTGAGGACACTTCTAAACTGACATTGCGTGCTGGCGTCAGCAGTGGTCGTGCTGATAGCGACAGTTTGCGTATGCAGTTTGCAAAGAATAGTGAGCAACTCAATTTAATTAGCGATGTCAATAATACGCGCGACACGGGATTGAGCTTCGGCGGAAAATATACAACGCCCATCGGTGATAAACAGAACCTAGCTGCTGGTTGGGATGTCGAGCGTAGTCAACGTGAACAGAAGCGAATTTCACTCGATAATGGTAAGCCGCAATTTACCGAGTCTGGTGACAATTTGGAAGCTGCAACCAGACGCTTAGCCGCTTACTTACAAACCGAAATTGACTTGAGCACTCAGTGGTCAGGTTATGCTGGCATTCGTTGGGAAGGAATACAAACACATAGCAGTAAAGCCAACTATGTTGTCGACAATTCGACTAGCGTGTTTAGTCCTATCGTGCATGCGGTTTATCGCATCCCAGATTTTGGTAAAGATCAAATTCGTATGAGTTTGACAAATAGCTATCGTGCACCGGCTTTGAATGATGTGATAGCTGTTCCCGCAATTTCTCCTTTGAATGGTCCAACTCGCCCTGATCGCAGCGGTAACCCAGATTTGAAGCCCGAACTCTCACGTGGTATCGATATCGCTTACGAACACTACTTAAAATCAGCGGGAATCATGAGCGTTAATTTGTTTGTGAAAGAAATTGATGACTTGATTCGACGCCGTACCGAGTTAGTTAAAACAGGTAACGATTATCGCTGGCTAAATTCGCCGATTAATATTGGTCGCGCAATTGCTAAGGGAGTTGAGTTAGAAGCAAAATTTCAGCTACAAGAATTCTTTCCTCAAGGCCCAGCGATCGATGTCAGAACAAACTACAGTCGTTTTTGGTCTAGTGTTGACGATGTCAAAGGTCCCAATAATCGCCTAGATCAACAGCCAAGTCAGACTGCGAATTTTGGTTTGGATTATCGCGTAAGTGGATTACCGCTAACTCTGGGTGGAAACTGGAACTGGACTCCTGCGTATGTGAATCAGGTCAGTGACACCCAGTTATTGAGTATTGGTATCAAACGTCAAGTGGATATGTATGCGCTTTGGAAATTCTCGCCCAATTTTAAAATACGTTTGGCAGCCAATAACTTACAGGCGGCCGATTATCTGAGTGGGAATAGTCTGGCAATCAATGGCGTTAATTATTTGCAGAACAATCGATCTCGCACTTTTACGGTATTTAATTTAAGGCTGGAGTTGAAGATTTGAAGATTCGTTTCAAAGTGAAAGTCTTTTCGGCTTGTTATTCACGTTTAGCTTGCGTGGATTGTGTCGTCGAGGTCATCCGTTTTATGTGACACAATATGAATTAGACCGGATTGCGCAGCTTGTTGCGGATGCCGCATGACGCGATTGTAAAAGTCATCCGCTTGCATTGCCTCAGTGTGAACGATACCGATGCAAGCGTTGCGACCTGATTTTTTTACCATATATAAACCTTGATCAGCAAAATTCACTACTTGCGCCCAGTTTACGAGATGAGGTTGATGCGGCATGAATGGGAAGCTCGCGTAACCGACTGAGCAGGTTCGAGAAATTTCCATATCATCTAGTAATTTAAAAGTCGTGTCCGCCACAACTTGCCTTATACGTTCCGCGACCACAGCTGCATCTTTGCGATTGCAAGTCCGAGCAACCACAAGAAACTCTTCGCCACCCCAACGTACTAAATAATCTGATTCACGAAACACATTCTTTAAGCGGTCGCGCATTTGCATCAACACCATGTCGCCGCAGGCATGGCCATAGGTATCATTGACCGATTTAAAGTGGTCTAGATCAACCATAAAAAACACCAGATCGCTATCAGCAGGATGGTTTAAAAGTTCATTTGGGCTACTGATTTGATCTTCATAAGCGCGAAGCGTACGCGCCACATCGCTTTCGATATTTTGTAATAAAAATCGTCGATTACGTAATCCAGTTAATGGGTCGGTAATGCTAACTTCTTCTAATTGATTTTGCGTTTCACGTAAGGCAGTTAATGTCGCTTGTAGTTGTTTGTAAGCAGATGCATTATCTAAGGCAATTGCGCCATAGGCGGCGAGTGTGCGTAAAATAGAACGCTCACGTTCTCCATAAACATGGGCTCTGGTTGATTGGATAGACATGACACCTAATAGTCGATCACCGATCATGAGCGGTGTGTAAAGCAGACTTAAAGTCGCCACAGTACCCGGAATAATAAAACGACCTGTTGCACCTGGTTCTCGCTCTAATACAATTTCTTGTCGCTCGCGTGCGCAACGCGCGAACGAGGATATGGGATGGTCTAAAGCAGTTTCAAAACTCGGAATAGGTACACCATTTTCAATACCAAAAACGAATCGCAGTGTATTGCCATCTGGTTCGAGTAACGATATGCCGAAACTCGTGGCATCAAGTAAGTCGTTGACATGTCGATGCAGTGCCTCAAATACAGATTCAACATTCAGATTTGCAGTCAATTCTCGTCCAATCAAACCTAAGGTTTCCAGTGTATTACTGGCTTCTTGAAGGCTGGCGGCACGTTCAGCTTCACTTGCAGCAATCTTACGATGATATTCTGCATCGGCGCGATGACGTGCATTTTCATAGCGCACTTGCATTGCGATCGCGCGATTATGAGCCTCGTGTAAGCGATGATTTTCTTTTGCTTTGGCAGCGAGCTTTGCATAATGAAACGCTGATTCAAAATCAGAGATGCTTGCATAATTGTCAGCGATGCTGTCCAACAAATCAGCGGGAATGCAGATGCCTTTGATCGACTGACATAAGCTTAATGCTTCAAGTTGATAATGCAAGCTTAGATTGGCTGTAGGAACTTCCATCTGTAATGCATTAACATCAAAGTCAGGATGTTTTCGTGCCAATTCTGCGTACACCCGTAAGCACTTTATCTGCTCGTCGATATTTTGATGCTCACGTGCGATGTGTAAAGCATGACGAATTTTTTCATGTGCTTCGTTTGGTAAATTTAGTCGGCAATATGCGATTGCTTGTCCACGCCAGCAGTCTGACAAAAATATTGCTTCGTTGTGCGCTTCGATACGTTCCCCAGCTTGTTCAAAATACTGTAGCGCATGGTTTGGCAATACAGTGTCTAATGAAAGATCT
>VFQS010001673.1_pt1 | contig 19712 bp, 18 predicted proteins | sample 3512361 | NCBI WGS metagenome assembly VFQS01 (sample SAMN10412375, study PRJNA504923) | tailings metagenome | isolation source: Relicate 1 Philex TSF3 active mining | place: Philippines
TCGAAGATGGGTACGTTAGACCGGTAATCGAGGTAATTCTTAATTTTAGAGAAGGAGTGCCCTCTTCCGAAAAGCGTTTTCTCCGCCTTCGCTACCATCTGCTTCAACCAAAAGTCTTGGCGCTCAAAGGCCTGCTGTTGGCTTAAGCGGTACTTCTTAACGACACGGGCCGCTAGCGGTTTGGCAAAAAAGGAACGAATACCCATCGCTACACTATTTAAATATGCCTTTGGGATCTGGCATTTTGGCGGCTAAAAGCGATCCAAAATTCAAGTCCAATTGCAAAATATCAGCCATGCGAGCCTCATGGAAATAGCTCCACGCTAACTCATAATTCTCTTTGTAATAGGCTACCTGGCAGCGCTTCATCCAGGCATTCGCATTCTTCGGATCCTGCGCCAAGGCATGCTTTAATTCTGTTTCCACTTCATCCAACGTTCCACAATCTTGCCCTTTCTCATAACAACTTAACTTTACAATGGCGTAATCTACGCGCATCATCGATTGCGTCGAATCTAATTCCAAACCCTTGTTTAACAAGCGAATAGCGAGATCGTTGTCCCCTCTTTGGAACGAAATAACACCTAATCCCCAATACGCGTCGACACTATTCGAATCTAAGGCGCTGATTAAATTAAAGCGATAGGTTGCGGTGTCTAAATGCGCCGAGGCCACATATTCCCAAGCGCGCTCCGCGAAGAATGTCACCGCTTCCGCTCTCGAGCCAAAAGAAGCATCACAGCTCGCCACAAACTCATTTAACTCCTTTTGATCGGCTTTCGATAGCGGCTTCGAACCATACAACACTTCGTATTTCGCTGCGCGAACGGGTTTCGCAGGTGCGGCAACGGGAGTAGCCGGCGCCTTCGGCGCCGCCGCCGCTTCACTCTTTGTAGGCTTCGTCTGCGAAAACGCGGAAAAAGCAGATAACAAAATCAATAACAGAACTCTTTTCATAGACACAAAACTAACGTTTCTTTTTATTGGACCCTGCGCCTGGACGGAATTTTGCATTCTTACCCGGACGATTATTGCGGACGACAGGCTTAGGGCCTTGAACGGCACCGCCTTTAGGTCCAGCTTTGGTAACAGCCTTTTTCTGAGGCACTTTCTTCCCTGCGGCTTTGGCCTTAATCACCCATTTCTTATCATGGAACGCCCCCTTAAAGTCAGGATCCTCCCGTTTGCGCTGGTCATCGACCGCGCGCAACATATCTTGTTGCTCTAAAAACGGCGTTTCTTCGATCTTGATTCCCTCTGGCAATGACTCGATTTCGATCTTCTGTTGAATAATTTCCTCGATCTTTGCCCAGTGGTAGCTTTCTGCTAATGTAATAAAGGTAATCGACTCCCCTATCTCCTCCGCACGACCCGTTCGGCCAATTCGGTGGACATAATCCTCGTAAATCAAGGGCACGTCGAAGTTGATCACGTGGGAAACTTTGGGGATATCAATCCCGCGCGCCGCCACATCCGTGGTCACTAAAACGCGGACATTTCCTTCGCGAAATTGGGCCATCGCGTTGATACGCGTGTTTTGCCCTTTGTTCGAATGAATCACACGAACTTGGTCTTTAGGCAGGGTTTTCAAGAGGGAATTCTCTACCTCGTTAGCTGCATCTTTCGAACGACAAAATACCATAACCCTATGAAAGTCAGGGTTTTGCATAAAATAAGCAAGGGCATTTAGCTTCGTTTTTAGATTAGGCGCCTCATATACAGATTGCAATACTTGGCTGGCAGGAGTTGCTTGCGGTGTAATTTCAATCTTGTGCGGAAATTCTAAAAATTCGTGGGATAAATTCTCCACCTTCTCTGGGAAAGTCGCGGAAAATAATCCATTCATGCGTTTTTTGTAGGGTATTTTCTCCAAAATCTGACGGATCTGCGGCATAAATCCCATATCCATCATCTTATCCGCTTCGTCTAAAATCAAGAATTTCAATTCTTTCACCACGATCACATCTTTGCGGTACAACTCAAGGAATCGACCCGGCGTGGAAACGAGAATATCGACTCCCTCCTCCAGGGCTTGGATCTGGGGTTTAGGACCTAATCCACCGTACAAGGCTAAAATACGCAAGTCGGTAAACTGTGCTAACGCAATCATCACGCTGTGAATCTGCATCACGAGCTCGCGGGTAGGTGCTAAAATCAAGGCCCGCGGATTCTTTCCCTGCGCATATTTACAGCGCATCAAGATAGGCAAAGCATAAGCCGCCGTCTTTCCGGTCCCTGTTTGCGCAATTCCCAGCAAATCGTGACCTTGCAATAGTAATGGAATTGCCTTCTCCTGGATCGGAGTTGGTTTCGTATAACCCACCTCGGTGCACGCGCGTTGCAACTGTGGATTTAATCCCAAACGTAAAAATTCATCCATTGGAGTAGGCATTGTAGTAGATTTACAAAGGTAGGGAAAATATAATTCTTACCTTTGAAACAAAATGATTGTTGTTTTGGCTCGAATAAAGGCATTTCTATTGAATCTAGGCCTATTGGTCGCACTCTCCTTTGCCACAGGGAGCCTTTCTTCGCTATTTTTAGCCGGCCTCGACTGGATTCAACACAACGGATCCTACCTCTATGCCTTACCACTAGTAGGTTTAGTGTTCCAAAGTTTCTCTGTCCCTGCCTACCTCATCATCCCAGCTACCTGGCTCAGCCATTTGGCAGGAGCATCAGTCGGACGTGAAGGAACGGCGGTGACCATGGGACGGGTGCTCGGGGAAAAAATAGGCTCTTCTGAAATTTTCTCTAAAGCGGGCATGGCCGCTGGCTTCGCCTCCGTTTTCGGGACGCCACTCGCCGGAGCTTTTTTCGCACTCGAAGTGGGAGAGGTAGGCAAAATTAATTTTCGTCACCTCCCCACCTGTCTTTTAGCCGCCTTTTTCGCAAATTATACAAGTCTCCACGTGTACGGCACAAAACATCTTTCTTACCCAGCCATTTTTTTACCCTCGTTTTCAGTTGAATTTTGTGCGAAATTAGCGCTCCTGGGCCTATTTTTAGCCCTAATTGCCTTCCTGTATAAGCGCTCAGAATCGATTATAATTTCTACGTTCGACAAATCACCCGTACAAGGTCCTCTAAAAGGGATTCTCGCGGGCTTACTTTTGTTCGGCATACTAAGCATCCCAGTGTTTCATGAAACGATCGGACTTGGTTCGAAATTTTTACTTCGTCCTTTTATGGACGCTACTCCAGACTTTGCCCTTTGGAAATTACTCGCGACAAACTTGAGTTTAGGTCTCGGTTTTAAAGGGGGGGAAGCGACGCCCTTGTTTTTGATCGGGTCCCATGCGGCGTCTGGTTTTGCGTCTTGGTTTTCGTTGCCACTAGGCCTATCGGCTGCCATCGGATTCGTTAGTTTGTATGGTGGTCTTGCCAAAACTCCACTTGCCGCCACCTTCCTAGGCATGGAACTTTTTAGTCCATCCGCTTGGTTCATTTATTTTATCATTACCCTGATTGTCCTATTTGGCTCAGGGAAAAAAGGAATATTTTCAAATCAAACCTGGGCAGACTATTTGCCTAAACCCCGTTACTGATGTTTAATAAAGCCTTCGAACGCTACGATTCTTTCCGCGAAAACCGCCTGACAAAACGCCGCTTTTCAGCAGCCCTTTGGCAAGAATTAATCACTGAATGGTCATCCCATTTTGAGGTCCGCGAACTGGGTAAAACAGAAGAGGGCAGACCCCTACATGAAGTTAAATGGGGCGAAGGTCCCATTCAAGTGATCGCCTGGTCCCAAATGCACGGAGACGAAGCAACAGCCACTATGGCTTTAGCTGATATTTTCGCTTTATTGTCCTCTCCATCGGATCTATCCTCCGAGATAAAGCAAAAATTGCATCAGAATATCACCCTGCGCATCATTCCACGCCTGAATGCAGACGGCGCCGAAAGATGGCAGCGCGAAACAGCTTTAGGCATCGACATGAACCGCGATGCAACGAAACAAAACTCCATAGAAGCACGCATTTTATCCGCCTGGGCGGACGAAATCAAACCCGCATTTGCCTTCAATTTGCACGATCAAAACCGTTTGTATTCGGTAGGTAATAGCCCTAATCAGACCCACATCGCCTTCCTAGCCACCACGGGTGACGAGGCGGGAACCTGGACTCCATCCCGCTTGCGAGCAGGCCAAATCTGCCAACGGATGCTTTCATGTATTCGCCCTATTATACCCGGTAAAATTGCGAAATGGACAGATGAATTTGAGTCCCGGGCATTTGGTGATACCTTCTCCTCTCGCGGATACGGTTTAGTTTTATTAGAATCAGGCGGAGCAGGTTGGGATCTAGAAAAACAATCGCTACGCAAATTAAACGCCTGTCTATTGCTCGATGCGTTCTGTGCCATTGCAGACGGAAGCTATGCGACAGAGTCCATTGCGGAATACGAAGCATTACCCACAAATGAACGCGCGATTGTAGACATTAAAATCAAAGATGCCCCACTCAGCGAGACCGTTCGCGCAGACGTTTTATTTAACCTCGTAGAAACGCCTTTAGCAGATGGAAATATCCAGTATTCCTGGGTAGTGGAAAACATCGGAGATATGTCACCGTTCTACGGATTAACAGAAATCGACGGGAAAGACTTACATTTGTCCCCTAATTCAAGCATTAATTTGGGTGAGAATTATACCGAATTGGTCTTATTGAAAGACGGAATTCCAAGTTTCAAATTATCAGATTACACGCATAAAATACAATCCTAAATGACTTCATTACCTGTAATAATCATTGGCGTAAATCCGTTTGGATTAGAAGCTGCCCACATTTTCCAAAAAAACGATGTCGTTATCTACGGATTCTTAGATGACGATCCAAAGAAAAAGGACACCAGTATTGGTGAAATTCCCGTTCTAGGAACCACGGACGATGAGTCCTATTTTAAATTAATTGGCAAAAATTGCGGTGTTTTTGTGGCCTTAGAAAACCCAACGGAACGCAAGAAAATGATCGAATTGATCCTTGAAGAACGCGAAGTAAAACCCGTAAATGCCATCCACCCTACAGCTAATATCGCCGATGTTAAAAGCCTTGCTTATGGCGTATTCATCGGTAGCGGTGCCCAAATTTTACCTGAAACAAAACTGGGGGATCACGTCATCATAGGCTCTGGAGCTATCGTGGAAACTGGCGCACAGATTGCTGATTTTGCATCCATCGGAGCGGGTTCCGTAATCGGCAAAGAAGCCATCATCGAAAACAACGCTTACGTCGGAATTCATTCTACTATCGTGGGAAGTGTAAAGGTAGGAAAGAGCGCTACAGTAGGAGCGGGGAGTGTGGTAATTGAGAATGTAGCCGCCTCGAAAAGAGTCTTTGGTAACCCAGCTAAATCCCTGTAGTGAGCCTTATAATTTAACAATATTCTCTGGCGCAACTAGATCTAAAAAGTGAAAACGTAGATAGAGTTGCGCCACTACAATCACATCTTCTAGGCAATAGTCATTGATCCTAGCTAGCCCATTTTCCTTATAGAAAACACGGTTCACCTGGTCTCCAGAAAGATCCGCTTTGGCCCCTGAAATACCCATCAATTCCGCTAACAATTCCAGCGAAGTATAGGATCTTCTATCGCCAAATTTCCACATCTCCATCGTATCCTGGTGGATAATTTCCCAGGGCTTTTTGCCTTGTAATTGCAGTGACTTCGGAATCTCTAATCCATTAATGAGCATCCGTCTGCACAGATATGGGAAATCAAACTCCTTGCCATTGTGCGCCACCAGTGTTAATTCCCTCGACTTATAGGTCTTATTTACGAACGCGATGAACTCCGTGAGAAGTGTTTTTTCATCTGCATGTGCGATTGTCTTCACTTTTAAGGCCATCTCGCCCTGTTTGTTGACGAACAAAAAGCCCATTCCTACAACAATTATCTTACCAAATTCAGCATATAATGGCGCCTTTTCGAAATACATCTCCTCTAGGCTGATATTCGCAGGATTTACTAAATTTTTCGCCTTTTTTAGCCAAAATTCTTTCATATTATCCGAAAGTAGGGCAAAATCGGATACTCCAGACGAAGTTTCGATGTCGATGAAGAGCGTATTCTTGAAATTCTTTAAGGTATCCATATCTATTGTTCCACGTGGAACGCGAAAATCTTATGCATTCAATGTTTCACGTGAAACATTCACTAATTCCATTTTAAATAGGTCATTCAAATGACCTTTGACCAAGCCCGAAACAGCCTCAAAATCCATTTCTTTGCCCAACTCCTGCTGCAACGAAGTAACCCCGCGAGTCGCAATGCCACAAGGGACAATGTGTGCAAAATAGCTTAAATCCGTATTAACATTCAATGCAAAACCATGCATACTAATCCAACGAGAGGCCTTCACGCCCATGGCACAAATCTTGCGAGCATTCTCACTATCTGGATCGATCCATACGCCTGTAAGGCCTTCAATTCGCCCAGCTACTAATCCAAAACCCTCGCAGGTTTTAATAATCGCCTCTTCTAACATGCGTAAATAAAGATGAATATCCGTGTAGAAATTCTCTAAATCTAAGATAGGATATCCCACTAATTGTCCAGGCCCATGGTAAGTAATATCCCCTCCTCGATTCGTCTTAAAATAGGTAGCACCTATAGTAGACAAAAAAGATTCTTGTAATAATAAATGCGATTCATCGCCGCTCTTTCCTAAGGTATACACGTGAGGGTGTTGGCAGAATAAAAGGTAATTCGTCGTGCTCATTTTTTGGCCATCTTCAAGACTCCTATTAGTCAATTTCACTGACGCAATACGATTTAACAAAGTCTCCTGTAGATCCCAAGCTTCCTTGTATTCTATCAGTTTTAAATCAACAAATTGAACTTCTTTATTCTGCTTCATTCATTATCAGGAGGCTGATAGCGCTAGACTAAACACTAAACTACCTTTAGGAAAACAAAGATACAATAATGGCAAAACATATAACACAAGGAAAATTAGGCGAACAAATAAGCGTGGACTACCTGATAAAAAACGCCTATACTATCGAGGCAAGAAATTACCGCTATAAGCGCGCAGAGATTGACATCATTGCTAAAAAAGGAGACCTTTTAATCTTCATAGAAGTAAAGTCCCTTCGAAAAAACACACACGGACATCCCGAACAGAAAATCACATCGAACAAGATAAGACTAATTTGTAGAGCTGCTTGCGCGTATCAATACCAGCACAAATGGCGTCAAGAAGTTCGTTTTGATAGCATTTCGGTGAATTTTTATCCACAAGCCTTTAAAATAGAGCATTTCGAGGATGCTTTTTCGTAAATTCGCGGTTTAATACCGCGCACATGATTCAATTTTGCACAGAAGACATAACATTCTCGCTTAAAGACAAGTTAAAGCACAAAGCCTGGTTAAACGAGGTGGCTAAACAAGAAGGTAAAAAGATCCTAGAATTAAGCTATGTCTTTTGTTCGGATGACTATCTATTACATATAAACCAAGCGTATTTGAATCACGATACCCTAACCGATATCGTGACATTTGATAACTCGGAAGACCCGAAAAAAATAGAAGGAGACATCTTTATTTCGATCGATCGAGTAAAGGAAAATGGAGAAAAACTGGGCACTTCTGAAACTGAATTAGAACGCGTCATGGTACATGGTTTATTACACTTGCTTGGCTATAAGGATAAGAAGAAAGAGGAAAAAGCGTTAATGACAGAAAAGGAAGATTTTTACATTAAACAATACTAAAATGTTTCACGTGAAACATGCATGGCTATGCTAAATTCATACGATGTAATTGTGGTGGGGGCGGGACACGCCGGATGCGAGGCAGCTTATGCCTCAGCGCAGATGGGCTCACGTGTTTTGTTAGTCACCATGAATATGCAAACGATTGCCCAAATGTCCTGCAACCCAGCGATGGGAGGTGTGGCAAAAGGTCAAATCGTTAGAGAAATCGATGCCTTAGGAGGGATGTCTGGAATCATTTCAGACAAGACAATGATTCAATTTAGAATGTTGAATCGTTCTAAAGGTCCGGCGATGTGGTCACCACGTTGCCAATCTGATCGAATGCGTTTTGCAGAAGAGTGGAGAAATGCCTTAGAAGGAAATTTGAATGTCGATTTTTGGCAAGATTCTGTTCAGCAATTAATTGTAGAAAAAGGTGAAGTAAAAGGAGTTATTACCCGTATGGGAATGACCTTCACAGCACGCGCTGTGGTACTAACAAATGGTACATTTTTAAATGGCTTGATTCACATAGGGGAGAAGAATTTTGGCGGAGGAAGAATGGCAGAACCCATGGCTATTGGACTAACAGAACAACTCATTAATCTAGGCTTCGAATCCGGAAGAATGAAGACAGGAACGCCACCACGTGTGGATGGTAGAAGCCTAGACTTCGCCTCAATGGAAGAACAAAAAGGCGACGAAAACCCAAGTTCTTTTTCGTACTTATCTGAAACTCCTCTGACGGAGCAACGCTCTTGCTGGATCACACATACGAACACGAAAGTACACGAAGTTTTGCGAAAAGGTTTCGATCGTTCACCCATGTTCGCCGGCAGAATCAAAGGTTTAGGCCCGCGCTACTGTCCATCGGTGGAAGATAAAATCAACCGATTTGCGGATAAAGATTCACACCAAATTTTTGTCGAACCAGAAGGCTGGAGTACGGTAGAAATTTACGTGAATGGTTTCTCGACATCACTACCAGAAGATATTCAATTCGAAGCAATCCGATTAATCCCTGGTTTTGAAAAAGCGAAAATGTTCCGTCCAGGTTATGCCATCGAATACGATTATTTCCCGCCTACTCAATTAACACCTACGCTGGAAACCAAGCGGGTGAAAGGCTTATTCTTTGCTGGACAAATCAACGGCACCACAGGATACGAAGAAGCGGCTTGCCAAGGATTAATGGCGGGCATAAATGCGCACTTAAAAACGCATGAATTAGATCCGTTTACTTTGTCTCGTTCGGATGCTTACATCGGTGTATTAATTGATGATCTAATTAACAAAGGAACAGACGAGCCGTACCGCATGTTCACGTCGCGTGCTGAATTTAGAACGCTACTTAGACAAGACAATGCGGATGAACGCTTAACTGCAAAGGGATATCAATTAGGCTTGGCGACCGAGCAACGTTGGACTAAATTCCAAGAGAAGAAAGCGCAAGTCGCGGCTTTGACCGAAGAGATCAAAAACACGAAAGTAAAGCCATCAGATGTAAACGGCTGGCTCGAGCAGGAGGGAAGTGCCACCTTAAAGGAAGGTGCACCTATTGTTAATCTATTACGTCGTTCCGATTTAACTTTTGACCGGATCGCCACGCACCCGAATGTGGAACCTATCGTCAGAAACTATTCTCAAGAAGTGCGCGAACAAGTGGAGATCTTAGTGAAGTATGAAAGCTACATTGAGAAAGAACGATTGATGGTAGACAAAATGAGATCAATGGAAGACTTAACGATTCCGGCGAATTTCGACTACGATAAAATCAAAACGCTTTCGACCGAATCACGCATTAAATTAAAATCCATTTTGCCACAGACGATCGGACAAGCGAGTCGCATATCTGGAGTTTCGGCTTCTGATATTTCCATCTTACTTTTATTCATGGGACGCTAATGGAAAATATACAAAACTGCCCCGTTTGCGGATCACCACATTCCACCTTGAAATTCAAGGCGAAAGATTATACGGTTTCTAACGAACTGTTTCACCTAGTTACGTGTGATTCCTGCCGTTTAATCTACACGAATCCTAGACCTGCTGCGAACGAAGCAGGGCCTTACTACCACGCGAGTGCGTACATTTCACATAGTGATACTAATGAAGGAATAGTGAACAAACTCTACCATGCCGTACGTAAGTTCACCTTGAAGTCTAAAACGAATTGGATTGAATCAGAGAAAAAAGGAAATAAAGAGTTATTAGATATCGGATGTGGAAACGGGCACTTCTTAGCAGCAGCAAAAGAAAAAGGATGGAAGATTAATGGGGTCGAATTAGACCCAGAAACGGCCGCTAGAGCTTCAAAATTAACCGGGCTGACCATTGCGCCGTCATTACAAGAAATCGCCCCAGAAAAGACATTTCAAATAATAACACTTTGGCATGTATTGGAACACGTATATGAGCTAGATGAGTATTTCCAATTCTTTAAAAGCCGTTTAGCAAAAGACGGAAAATTACTGTTAGCCTTACCTAATCCCGCATCCTACGATGCGAACTATTTCGAAGAATATTGGGCGGCCTATGATGTTCCACGGCACATCTATCATTTTACGCCAGCGACCATTACGGCCTTGGCGGCGAAATACGGATTTGCCTTGAAAAAGAGTCGCGGACTGATTTTTGATAGCTTTTACATTTCTTTGTTAAGTAATGAATACAAAACAGGAAATAAACGCTTGCTTCATTCGTTTTGTATTGGTTTACTTTCAAACCTGCGAGCGATGCTAGGGAAACCCAATTATTCAAGTAATTTATATATCTTTGAAAATGCATAAGTTCTTGAAATTCAGCTTATTAATGGTGTTTTTTTGCCTAGGTATCAGCTTGGTATTCCTACAGAGTTGTGCCCAAATGGCCTCGCCTCCGGGTGGCAAAAAAGACACGTTAGCTCCAGTGGTAACGACTTCCATCCCGCTCCATAAAAGCAAGAATTTCAAGGGCAAAAAGATTGAATTAAACTTTAACGAATACGTCACCGTTAAGAACCTAAATCAGGAATTATTAATCACTCCCTCGATTGGTAATTACGAGACCCGTATCCGTCCTACAGGATTAACCCTCGTTCTGGATAGTGCACTGAAAGACAACACAACCTATACGTTCAATTTTAGAAATGCGGTAGAAGATATCGCAGAGCGTAACAAGGGTAAGAATATTAAACTCGTATTTAGCACGTCTAATACGATTGATTCCTTGAAAATTGAAGGCCGCGTGAAGCATTTGCTAACGAATAAAAAGGCCGACAACATTACCGTGGGACTTTATCCCTACACGGACACCTTGTCCATTGATAAGGCCAAGCCCTATTATTTTGTTCGTACCGATACGTCTGGAACCTATGCACTGGAGAATTTAGCAGCAGGAAAATATTATATGGCCGCTTTTGAAGATGCGAATAACAATCTATTGTACAATTCTGCCAAAGAGTCGGTTGATTTCATCTCTGAACCGTTTATTGATCTGCGAAAAAACGAGACTCGGGACTTCAAAATAGCCCTTCAAAACCAGGATCCGTTAAAATTAAGCAAAACGACCTCAACGGCGAAGACTATTTTGTATGAATTCTCACGAGGGATCAAGGCGGCAGACTTACGTTTTTCATCTAGTGAAAAACCGCTCTACCAAATCGAAAATGATCGAAACATTCGCATTTATGCGGGCGGATTAAACAAGGCAGACACACTGAAAATCGAAGCTGCCCTAGAAGATTCGGTAGGCAGAAAATACGCGTTTAAACTAAAAGCAAAATTTAGAGAACTAGCGAAAAAAGAAAAGCCAACGAATGTGGCACTCGGATTCGATATTTTCCCTAAAGTAGGTGCTCAAATCGTTCCCACAGACTCTATTCTCATCATTTTCCCAAAACCGGTTTTACAGTGGGTATCCAAAAAAATACACATTTTGACTGAGAACGATGATGATTTAACATTCCCAGACGAGGCTTTTTCGTGGAACAAATTCCAGAATGTATTAACCATTAAAAGCGACTTTTTACCGAAGGTTCCCAAGTTTACTTTAGCATTCAATAAAATTGCATTCGTAGGCCCAGAAGCTGATTCTACTAACGAATACAAGCAAGTCATTAAACGCTTAGACCCTGAAGAAACAGGGGTAATTGAAGGAGGCATCCGTAAGCCAGGGCACTATATCTACCAATTATTAAAAGGCGAAAAACTTGAAATGGCCTACGAGCAAAAGTCCACAGGGACTTGTTCATTTCAAAACGTGGAACCGGGCATCTATACCTTAAGAGCCATTGTTGATAGCAATGAAAACGGACTTTGGGACATTGGTGATTACAAAACAAAAGTGAAGTCAGAGCCCATCTATTATTTTGACACCAAGATCAAATTAAAAGCGAATTTCCAGTTAAGCGACTTGTGGATATATACCCCTTAGCACTGTGGATAAGTGGTGTATAACTCGCCTTTTTATCCACATTCTGTGCGCACAAATGTGCATAACTTTTTAACCCACCTGCGGACTGTGGATAAAATCAGACTTATCCACCATTTGTTAGTCAGTTATCCACACAGGTATAATGGGTTTAAAATTCATAAAACTCACTGATATTAAGCACTTACAAACACAAATTCGACTTATCCACTTATCCACAGAGAACAACAAGAAGAAACAAAAAAGAGATTTTAAAAATTTTTCTTTTTTTAATTTATGTGTGTGGATAAGTTTTTAAGCTGAAAAAGAGGATTTGATGCTTTTTTGATATTTTAGGTATAAAAAATATTTATATCAGATAAAAAAAGATTAAATCGCCTATTCTCTTGTGGATAACTTGTGGATAAGTAATTTAGGTGCAAAAAGAACTATATTTAATACAATTTGGCTAAATTGCTTCCTTTAAACCCTACACACTAATGGTTCATCAACAATTCACCCGTGTCTTTGATTTACTAGTCGCTTACAAAAATTTTCAAAAAGCTGATCTCTTTAACCTAAAGAGGGACGGCGAATGGAAAAACTATTCCACTTTGGATACTTTAGAAACGATCCAAACCTTGGCTTTAGGTCTTTTAGCCCTTAAAGTGAAGCCAGGTGATAAAATTGCGATTATCTCTGGAAATCGTCCTGCCTGGAACTTTGTGGATTTTGCGGTGCAAATCATTGGAGGGGTCACTGTGCCTATGTACCCTACGATTACCATCGAGGATTATGACTATATTTTCAGAGATGCTGAGGTAAAGTATATTTTCTGTGAAAATGAGGAATTGTATTTAAAAGCAAAAGAAGCCTCTAAAGGAAATAAGTTAATTAAAGGTATTTATACCTTTGATCCGGTGGCGGATGTTGAGATGTGGACAGCTGTAAAGGAATTAGGAGAAGGTAAGGATCCTGCCGCTTTACAACCTTTGATGGACGCGGTGAAGCCTAGTGATTTGTTGACCTTGATTTATACCTCAGGAACGACGGGTCGCCCTAAAGGCGTTATGCTAACTCACCACAACATCGTGAGCAACGTGAAGTCTTTAGTGCGCGGAAATTTCTTTGATTTATTACCTTCTGATCGTGCTCTGAGTTTCTTGCCATTGTGCCATATTTATGAGCGTACAGATATTTATATGTACATGTACTATGGTGTTTCGGTTTATTATGCAGAAAGCATGGAGACGATTGCTGATAATATTCGCGAGGTGAAACCGGCGATGTTTGCTTCAGTTCCGCGTTTATTAGAGAAAGTCTATGATAAGATTTTGGCCAAAGGAAATGAGCTTACCGGCATTAAAAGGGCTCTCTTCTTTGGTGCATTAGAATTCGGTCTGAAATACGACCCAATGGAAAAGTTAGGATTAATCGATTCGATGAAATTAGCCTTTTATCGAAAAGTGATTTTCAGTAAATGGCGTGAAGCTTTGGGCGGAAATGTTCGTTTGATCGCTTCCGGATCTGCGGCTTTACAACCTCGTTTATCCCGTGTTTTCTGGGCTGCTGGCATTCCTGTCTCGGAAGGATATGGTTTAACAGAAACTTCGCCTGTTATTTCCGTTTCACGTGTGAAGCCCGTGGATTTTAAAGTGGGTTGTGTGGGGTCTTTAGTGGATTGCATCGAATTAAAGATTGCAGAAGATGGGGAGATTTGCGTGAAAGGTGATTCCGTGATGGTGGGTTATTACAAGAATCCAGAGGCTACGGCTGAGGCGATAGATTCAGAAGGTTGGTTCCATACAGGAGATATCGGTATGATGGTAGATGGAAAGTATTTGAAGATTACGGATCGCAAGAAAGAAATCTTTAAAACGTCTGGCGGAAAATACGTGGCGCCTCAATTAGTGGAGAATAAGTTGAAAGAATCAGCCTTTATTGAGCAATGTATGGTGGTGGGTGAAGGCCAAAAATTCCCATCCGCGCTGATCATCCCAGAATTTAATGCCTTGCAAGTGTGGGCGGATCAACAAGAATTAGGGGTAAAGGGCCCAGAGGCGTTGATTAGTAATCCTAAAGTGTTTGCTAAAATGGAGCAAGAGGTTCAAGAAACGATGGCTTCAGTAGCTAAATACGAACAAGTGAAAAAATTCGTTCTATTGCCGCGTTTGTTTACGGTGGCGGATGGAGAAATCACCCCTACCTTGAAATTAAAGCGCAAGGCGATTTACGCGAAACATGAGAAGGCGATTTTAGCCTTGTATGAATAAATTGCGTTAGGCCCTTTTTTTAAGTAATTTTGATTTCTTAATGAATCGTATGTCGACAGAAAAAAAGGTAGCCCTCATTACGGGTGTAACAGGACAAGATGGCGCTTATTTAGCGGAATTTCTTTTAAATAAGGGTTATATCGTGCATGGTATCAAGCGCAGAAGCTCCTTGATTAATACCGATCGTATCGATCATTTGTACCAAGATCCGCACGTGGATTCAGCCTCTTTTATCTTGCATTACGGAGATTTAAGTGATTCCACGAATATCATTCGCATCATTCAAGAAGTGCAGCCGGACGAAATTTACAATCTAGGGGCAATGTCCCACGTGAAAGTTTCTTTCGACGAACCGGAATATACTGCGCAGGTAGACGGCATCGGAACCTTGCGCATTTTAGAGGCCATTCGCTTGCTTGGTTTGGTTAAAAAGACCAAAGTATACCAAGCGTCCACTTCGGAACTTTACGGCCTTGTACAGGAAGTTCCGCAATCGGAGACGACTCCCTTCTACCCCCGTTCTCCATATGCCGTTGCTAAATTATACGGCTACTGGATCACAGTCAATTACCGCGAAGCTTATGACATGTTTGCGGTGAACGGGATTTTGTTTAACCACGAATCCCCGCTTCGCGGTGAGACCTTTGTGACGCGTAAAATCACAAGAGGAGTGGCCCAAATCGCTCTAGGACAAGAGAAAAAGATTCACTTAGGTAACCTAGACGCGAAACGCGACTGGGGCCACGCGAAAGATTACATCGAGGCGATGTGGTTGATTTTGCAACAAGATAAACCAGAAGATTACGTTATCGCAACGGGTATTACAACCACGGTGCGTGAATTTATCCGCATGTCTTTTGCGGAATTAGGCATCGAAGTCGCATTCTCCGGTGAGGGCGTGAATGAAAAAGGAACAGTTGTTTCTTGTTCAAACCCGGCTTATCAAGTACCCGTAGGACAAGAAGTGATTGCAATCGACCCGCGCTATTTCCGCCCTACAGAGGTAGAATTGTTAATCGGTGATCCGACGAAGGCTAAAGAAAAACTAGGCTGGACCCTCAAATACGACTTAGCCGCATTAGTAAAAGACATGGTGCAGGCGGACGTTCAACTTTTCTCGAACAAATAAGATGAGTACACGGATCGCCATTATTGGCTTAGGATATGTGGGTTTTCCGCTGGCAGTGGAGTTTGGCAAAAACATCCCTACCCTCGGTTTTGATATAGACACTAGCCGCATCGCGGAATTAAATAACGGTTTCGACCGCACACAGGAAGTAACGGCGGAGCAATTAAAGGAATCCGTTTCCTTGTCTTTTTCTTCCAATACGGCTGATTTAAGCACTTGCAATACGTTTATTGTTACGGTTCCTACTCCCATTGATCATTTCAAAAAACCGGATTTAACTCCCCTGTTGAAAGCATCGGAGATGATTGGAAAGGCCTTGAAAAAAGGTGATTTGGTCATTTACGAATCCACCGTTTATCCGGGTTGTACCGAGGAAGATTGCGTTCCGGTTTTGGAGAAATTCTCCGGTTTAAAATTCAATGTAGACTTCTTCTGTGGCTATTCGCCAGAGCGCATTAATCCGGGCGACAAGGTAAATACCTTGACAAAAATCAAGAAAGTTACTTCGGGATCTACCCCTGAAATCGCCGAAAAAGTCGACCAGCTTTACCGCTCCATCATCACCGCTGGCACCCACAAAGCGCCTTCGATGAAAGTTGCCGAAGCGAGCAAGGCGATCGAAAATGCTCAGCGCGACGTCAACATCTCGTTCGTAAACGAATTAGCCTTGATTTTTGATCGCATGGGCATCGACACCACCGAGGTCTTAGAGGCCGCGGGCACGAAGTGGAATTTCTTGAATTTCAAACCTGGATTAGTGGGCGGACATTGCATTGGCGTGGACCCCTATTACTTGTTACACAAATCAGAAAGCCTAGGGTATTATCCACAAGTGATCCTTTCGGGTCGCCGCGTGAACGACAACATGGGCATTTTCGTGGCAAACAAATTAGTGAAATTGTTGATTAACAAAGGCCAAAAAATAGGCGGCGCCAAAACCCTCATGCTCGGCATCACCTTCAAAGAAAACTGCCCAGACATCCGAAACTCCCGCGTAGTAGATATATACAAAGAGTTAGTGGACTTTGGCATGGACGTAGACGTCTACGATCCTTGGGCAAACGCAGCTGAAGTGAAGCACGAGCACGGTATCGAACTGGTTTCAAAACTAGCAGACCAATACCAGGCAATCGTTTTAACCGTTGCCCACAACGAATTCCTCGAACTCCCTTTCGCTTCATTGAAAGCAGAAAACGGAGTCATTTTTGACATAAAATCCATACTTTCTAAAGATTTGGCTGACGCCCGATTATAAGCATGGCCTGGTACGCGATTTATACGAAATCCCGAATGGAGAAGAAAGTCTCCTTGCGTCTACAAGAGCTAGGCATCGAAGCCTATTGTCCCACGACCAAGCGCAAGAAGCAGTGGTCGGATCGCAAAAAATGGGTCGAAGAAGTTCTATTCCGCTCCTACGTTTTCGTAAACATCGACCTCGAAAAGCAAAGCGGTCTCGTCCGCCGCACCTTCGGTGTTGTGAACTTTGTTTACTGGCTCCACAAGCCAGCCGTCATCCAAGACGCAGAAATACTTGCCATCAAACAATTCTTATCAGACCACCTCGAGGTGGAAACTATAGGCACCACCGCTAAAATTGGCGACTACATCACCATCGAATCTGGCCCACTCACTGGCCAAACCGCCAAGATTGTAGGGCTGAAGAATAAGCATGAGGTGAGGCTTAAGATTGAGAGTTTGGGATTTGAGCTGGTGGCAGCGTTAGCAGATAAATAAAGGCGATAGCCTTTATTTAAATAATAAAGCACGTATTTAAAGAATAAAGCATAGAGCATAAAGAATAAAGTTGGAATTAAAATTGGTTATACCAATTTTAATGACTTTAGAAATAATTAATAAACGAATAACCGAAGGTTATACCACCTTTATTCTTTGTGCTTTATAATTTATTGAGAGTTTTGAGCGTTGCGGTCAATATTTTTAACATCTCTTCCAAATCCCCCAAGGCTGATTCCCCCTCTTCAACACTAAGAATTTTTGATTGCATTAATAAGCGAATCCAGTAGTGAGTTTCGCGTGCCTCTTTATAAGCGATAGATATTTTGTATTTGAAATCGTTACGTGAAAATCCTCCAATAGCCTCTTCTAAATTAGCCCCGATTGAGGTTGAGCAACGCAATAATTGTTTCCCTAAAACGAATTCTTTGTCCTCATAAATCAGCTTTCTGCATAGAGAGACCATTTTTAAAGAAAAGTCAAAGGATTTTGTAAGTGCTGGATTTTCAGTCATCATAGTGGTTTTTTGATGACAAGGTTAGGGAATGTTTTTCGGAGGAGCTATCTAGTTATTTATAATTTATTTTTTTAAAGCATAATGAATAGAGCACAAAGTACAAAGATGGTTTTAGAAATATTTCAAATACGCATACCCGAAGGGTATTCCTACTTTATTCTTTATGCTTTGTGCTTTATTCTTTAAAATCACCCAAAAAACAAATAACTCACAAAAACCGCCGTCAAAATCCCCACCAAGTCTGCCGCTAAACCCGCCCAAAGCGTGTAGCGAATGTTGCGTACTTGGACAGAACCATAGTAGAGGGCGATGACGAATAGAACAGTTTCGGCGGAGCCTTGGAAGACACAAGCTAGGCGTCCGGCGAAGGAATCTGGACCAAAGGTTTTCATCGTATCGATCATCATGGCGCGGGATCCGCTACCTGAAACTGGGTGTAATAGGGCTGTTGGCATCGCGTCTGTGAAGCGATTATCTATACCCATGGCATTAACAGCTAGTTTCATGCCGTCTACGATGAAGTCTAAAACGCCAGAATTACGTAGGCAAGAAATGGCCACGAGCATGCCCACTAGGTAGGGTATAATGCGGACAGAGGTTTCGAAGCCGCCTTTGGCACCCTCGACGAAGGTCCCGAAAATGTCAACTTTCTTGTAAAAGGCGGCAGCGATGAAGGAGAAAATGAGGGCGAAAAGGATGCCGTTGCTGAAGAGCTTGGACTGGATGTCGATTTGCTCTTTAGGGAGGCTGCTGAAGTACCATAAGATGCCGGCAAGGATGGCGGTGATGCTAAATAGCCAGCCGAAAAGAACGGGTTCAAAAAGACGTATTTTTTGCTTGATGGAGACGAAGATTAAACCGGTAATGGTCGCGGCGTAAGTGGCCATTAGGCAAGGAATAAATACATCTGAGGCATCTTGGGCACCATAAATGGCGCGTTGGGCCATGATGGAAAGGGGGATCAAAACGGGGCCTGCGCTGTGGAGCACGAGGAACATGATTTGGGCGTTAGAGGCGGTTTCTTTGGCAGGATTCAAATCCTGTAAACCTTGCATGGCCTTTAAACCAAATGGAGTTGCGGCATTATCGAGCCCTAATAAATTGGCGGAGAAGTTCATGATCATTTGGCCATGAACGGGGTGGTCTTTAGGCACTTCAGGGAACAAACGAGAAAAGAAAGGCTGGATTTTGCGGGCCAAAAAATGAATGGCCCCCGCCTTCTCCCCTACTTGCAAAATGCCCATAAAGAAGGCCATCACGCCCGTTAATGGAAGTGCTACTTTCATCACGGCCACTTCTGCGGAGTCAAACATCCCATCCACTAGGATTTTAAATATGTCGGTATTGCCAAAGAAAATGAATTGAATCAGGGCCACCACGAACGCGACACCGAAGAACAAAAACCAAATCCAATTTAAAGCCATAGGTTAGAGAGGTAAAAAACGATTAAATTTAGGGAAAATTCCGTCAAAATGAAGAATCTATTCACTAAAGCAGCTCTAATGCTACTAATTAGCTTGTCGTTGAAGGCACAAAAAACAAACTGTGCTGCCGAATTATCAATGCAGATTCAAGGCCTCCAGGAGGTGACAGAGCAAGCTCCGGGTGTTTTAGTCGAGTTAAAATATGCGACCACTGATAACTTTATGAAGAAGAATGTGTACGGTTGTTTGACGCATGCCTACCTGCAAAAACAGACACTGGAGATGTTGAAAAAGGCACAACAGTATTTAGAAAAAGAGCATCCTGGCTATCACTTGTTGATTTATGATGCAGCTAGACCACTCTCAAAGCAGTGGGAACTTTGGAATACGTTGACAGAATATAGTCCTGAAAAACGCCGAACCTATGTGGCGGATCCGAAGGAGCATTCGATTCATAACTATGGGAGTGCGATTGATTTGACGGTAGCGGATGAGAAGGGGAAGCCGTTAGAGATGGGGACTAAATATGATTTCTTTGGCGAAATG
>VFQS010001674.1_pt1 | contig 19705 bp, 17 predicted proteins | sample 3512361 | NCBI WGS metagenome assembly VFQS01 (sample SAMN10412375, study PRJNA504923) | tailings metagenome | isolation source: Relicate 1 Philex TSF3 active mining | place: Philippines
AAGTATTTGAGTGGTTGGGAATTCGATCGAAAATCTTGGCTATAATCCCATCTTCATCGGCTTGACTCCAGTAGCGACGAGCGTCACGCGTTAGTGGATTGATAGTTCGGTCCGGCCAAAGACCCCATTGCTGAGAAACTCCGAACTCATGAAAGTACTCAGATTGAGAATTTTGTTGCAATAAATTTTCTAGAAGCTTTCCTATTCGTTTCTTGATGTCCAGTAATTTCATTCCATAAAGTCCCCACTCTAGAATTGCAGACTGTGATTTTACGCCCTAGCGGCCGCAATGACATTGAAATTCCTCATATTTCTATCTTTTAATATCTTCCTACATATAATCTACCTTCATGTATTTAGGAATTAATCTGTCTCATGGTTCATCGGCTTGCTTAGTTGATTCGCGAGGCAATCTAATTGCCGCTATAGAGGAAGAAAGACTCTCGCGAAAGAAAAACCATTATGGAATTCCTGTTCGATCTATCGACTACCTACTACAGCGGATGCCCAGCGACTTTGACCTTTGCGAAGTAGTTCACGGTTCCTTTCAGGATATGAATGAAGATTCACTCATTCGTATTTTAGCCAACTTGGACGGTTCTCCTTCGAACCCAACTGGGAGCTGGAACCTTCCTCGTCCTGGTTGGAAACGCCCGGCGGGCGACCCACATTCTATTGTAGAAAAAATTATTAATTCAGAATTACATAAATTCGGATGCAATACTCCAAGTCACACCTGGATTAAGCATCACGATGCTCACCTAGGTACTGCATTAGCATCATCTATCAGAGCTCGAAAAACTGAAAGCCTATTGATCACTCTTGATGGAGAAGGTGATGGGGAGTCGGGTACGATCGCAATCTCGTCGAGTGGAAGCACCTACAAGCGACTCGGTAGCTTTTCCAATTTAGACAGCCTCGGGTATTTATATCAAGCCGTGACAGAAAAATATAACTTTAAAGGTAATCAACACGAAGGAAAAATAACTGGGCTTGCTGCTTTTGGAAGCTCAAGCGCAGCCGTCGAATTAATTGCAAAATATATTCAAATCCAAAATGGAATTCTTACGATTAGCTACACCAAGAATGCTACTCGGAACAGGCTCACCAGGTCACTAAGACAATTAGGCATAAATTCTAAAGCTGCCTTAAGCCTACGGGAGATTATAGATATAGCTTCAAGCAAAACTAATAATTATGAAGATCTAGCATACGCGGTGCAGAAAGTTCTTGAAGATTCTGTTCTTGAAATTTCAAAGTATTGGCTCCAAAAAACGAATTCTAAAAACCTAGCAGTTTCAGGAGGTGTTTTTGCAAATGTGAAGCTTAATCAGCGAATTTCTGATATTAAAGGGTTAGATTTTTTTGACATCTTTCCAAACATGGGTGATGGCGGCTTGTCAGCAGGTGGTGTATGGTCTCACCTTTCAAATACCAATAAATTGACGACTGACAACCCTTACCACAATATGTTTCTAGCCCCACAGCAAGACAAGATTGAAGACTATTTCAACGAAGAGAATTTAGAATTCAAGAGCCTGGACGTCGAAGCACTTGCCGAAATTTCAGCAAAGTTAATCGCCAGCGGTAAATTCTTGGGCCTTCACTACGGAAGCATGGAATTTGGGCCACGAGCGCTAGGGCACAGGAGTCTGTTACTAGATCCGCGAGACCGTAGAATTTTAAAAAGTGCGAATGCGCGCCTTCGTAGAACAGAGTTTATGCCTTTCGCGCCAGTCGTTTTAGAGTGTCATTTCGAGCACTACTTTGACGGTGATCTTCTCTCTCGACCAGGTTTTGAATACATGACAATCACTTGTAACGTAAAGCCTGAACATATGAATCAAATTCCTGCTGTTACGCACATCGACGGAACCGCGAGACCCCAGGTTATCAGAACTAATTCAAATGACTTATATGCACGCATTCTTAGTGAATTTCAGAAATTAACTGGGGTTGGCGTACTTGTTAATACTTCTTTAAACGTTCACGAGTCCCCCATCAATTTCAATCTTAAAGATAGTATTGAATGCCTCGCAAATGGTGCTATTGACTATATCGTGACAGACGGTTACTTGATTTTCAAGAAAAGCCAAACAATTGAAGAATAAAATCTTAGTTGTTGTAATCCACGGTCCTTATGAACCCTGGCTTACCATTCTGAAGGAAGGTCAGCGAAAAACTTGGATGCCGTCAAACTCTTCAATAAAAATTGTGAATGCATTTGGTCGTGCAATTAAGCCCACCCTTGTGTCAAGAGATGAAAAACTCTATTTCTTGCGTTGGTCGAAAAATCCACTGCTTGCTTACGGTGCATTGAGTCTCGAGGCGCTGTTGAAGAACATAATCAGGCTTGATAATTTCAAGCCTAAAGTTCAAATTTCGGTCGATAAGAATCTGGGTGAGGTATGGACAGCTAATATGCCAGATTCGTTGCTGCTACAAGGGTTGAAAAATATGTCGATATTTCGTGAATCGCTAAATCACGATTTCGATTTCCTTGTAACGACTATTACAAGCACTTACCTAAACCTGGAGAAACTACAGTCCTATTTAGGTAAAGTTAGTAATCAAAATTTTGCAGGCGGGAGAATCGAAAAATCTGGTGAAATGATCTATCAGCAAGGCAGCTTTAGAGTTTATAGTCGTGACGTAGTAGGCAGAATTGTCTCAAACTCTAAAATGTATCCCCATTGGAAAATAGAAGACATAGCGATGGGATCACTTGTGTCAAAATTAAGAGTCGAACTCGATGAAATTCCAAATACAACTCTGAGCACTGAGCGAGATGTCGCAAATCTGACAAATGAGGATATCCAGAAGTTTGTTTCTTATAGGTGCAAGTCGATTAAACAAAATAAACGAAATGACCCTGCAATAATGAAAGCGTTACAGAATAGGATTTGTAATTCCTGATAAGTAATCATTTACTATTTTAATAACTGCTTCATTAGCCATTTCACCAAAATTATCTTGGGCCGAAATTTTTATCCCCTCATCGAGCCCAGTGAGTGGGTTCCACCCTAACTCGGTTTGAGCCAAAGACGAGTCCAGCTTGAGCACTTCACTTTCGAGTCCGAGTGAATCACGAGAAATCTTAAATTTTACGGGTGCATATTTATTGAAAATACCCACAAACTCGAGCACTGAAACGAATGAAGTTGGAGCGGGTCCAAAGTTATAAGCCACACTCAGATTTGATTTAGTTATGATTCTTTCACCTACAAGCAAGTATCCGAGTAGGGCATCAAGGACAAATTGCCATGGTCGAATTGAATCAGGATTCCTGATAGTCACAGTATTTCTATGGCGCCTTGCTCTTTGCAAATCGGGCAATAATCGATTTGCAGAATGATCGCCAGGCCCAAAGACATTTCCGGCACGCACTGTCACAATTTTGCAATGTTCCATTTCGGGCAGGTTTCGCCAAGCTGAAACAACCAGTTCCGAGCCTGTTTTGCTCAGGGAGTAGGGATCGTGCCCCCATAGCTCGTCAGTTTCCTTGAAAAGCGTTCCGGAATTTTCATTTTTGTAAACTTTATCGGTAGTTGCAACGACTACACCTAGACACATCGTATGTTTCGCGGCCTCTAAAACATTTGCGGTGCCTATAATGTTGACTTCAAATGTTTCGAGAGGTTTCAGGTAAGATTCTAGAACTAGTGCCTGCGCTGCTAAGTGGAAAATAATTTCTGGCTGAATGTCCGTGACAATCTTATTGAGTGATTCAGCATCCCTAATATCCTGCTCGATGGACCGGTGGGCTTGACTCGAATGAAAATCTTTAAATGGGGAGTCGGACGGAATCGCTAGTGACACGCCGTAAACCTCGGCACCAAGGTAATTCAGCAGCGCCACTAACCAAGTGCCTTTAAAGCCATTGTGGCCCGTTACAAGAACGCGCTTCCCTTTATAAATCTGACAAAGATTATTCACCAGATCTTCCATGGCGCCTCCTCGTTTGCCCATAATTCATTTAAATTTTGAGAATCTCGAATAGTGTCCATAGGGTGCCAAAAACTTTCATGTTTCCACGCCATGAGTTGACCATTTTGTGCTAATCTCTCCAGCGGATCCCGTTCAAGAATTGAATCCTTGTCTAAATAATCGAATATTCCAACATTAAATATGAAAAACCCACCATTGACCCATTGATTTGAAACAGGCTTTTCTGCAAATGAGCTGACTTCACCTGATTGAGTTATCTCAAGAGATCCAAAACGGGCGGAAGGATGAACTGCGGTAACTGTAGCAATTTTTTGGTGCTGACGGTGAAATGCCAGTAGTTGATTTATATTTACATCTGAAACACCGTCCCCATATGTGCACAAAAAAGTATCATCCAATTTGTCACGTAATCGAAAAAGTCTGCCACCGGTATTTGTGTTCAACCCAGTTTCATTAAGCCCAATGATCCAGCTCTCAACCTTCTGAGCGTCGTGAGCTAAATGCTGTGGCGATTTAGAAAAATCAATTTTCAAATCATCAAGTAGGTATGGATAATTTAGAAAGTACTCCTTGATTTGATCGCCTTTGAACCCCAAGGCTATTTCGAACTCTCTTATACCTTGGGTATAACAAATCTTCATAATATGCCACAAAATAGGTTTATCACCGATTTGAACCATCGGCTTCGGGCGGTATTCGGTCTCTTCACGAAGTCTAGTGCCTTGGCCGCCTGCAAGTATTACAGCTTTCATTTCTCACCCGATTCGCAATTAGAAAAGTTAGGCGCCACTTTACAGTAAGCTCTCGAGACAAGTGCGCAATTCCAATATTGCAATTTCAAGATTAGCATAAGTTGCGTTGTTCATCCCCGCATCAATACAAGCTAAGTACTCCGATAACATTTCAATTCTCGGATCCCTCAATCCTTTTGCAGGAGTTGAACCAAATGGTGAGTAAAGGTCCCATTTTGGAATAGCATCTGATTCACCTGTGTATACCTTAAAACTCGAATTACTTGAGTAATAAATTTGAAAAGATATTTTTTTATTTCTAGAAAAGATCTCAATCAAATTTTCAGCGGAAGATAATCTAAGGGAGTCTTTCGAAATTTTCGCTTCAGCTAAGAGCGATAGCAAATGAATGCCGTAATAAGTTAATAAACCTCCTCCATCGGATTCAACCTTTTTCCAGGATTCACTTTCTCCATGAGGCAAAGACCATAAAATTCTTAGTGGCTCACCCAAAACTATGGAATCTATTGCTGGTTTATACCACTCCGCGTATCGAAATAAATATGCAACACTGAATCGCAAATGATTCCGAATAAGGATGTCTAGTAGTTTCGAATGATTCGTGAGACTATTTCCAAGTGGTTTTTCTAGAAAAAAATGCCCCCTGTAATTCAAGTTTTGCTTAACCAATTCCATTTGTTGCGCTGGAGTCCGGGCGATAACTACTGCATCATAATCATCAAACTTTAAAGGTTCTGATCCAATAAAATTAATTTCTGAAAGAAATTCTCGAAGTTCGAATCTCTCTTGTATAGTTGCTTGATATCTGTCCAATGTTGAAACATTAAATCCTCTATAAATCGCAGCAGGAAGGTATCCATACATCCCGAATCCCCCACCGAGAATTAGAAGGCGTTTTGTCACAATGCCGCGCGATGAAGTTTGAATTCCGGAAGCGGCACCCAAATTTCGCCGCGGTACCCTATTGAATTTAGATATTGTGTAATTTCGTCAACGATATGCCATGACCAAACTATCAAAACTTGGGGATCGTGCGAAGAGATTAACTCGTCAGAAAGTACCTGAATCTTTGTTGATGGAACATAGTTTCCAACCTTAGGTGAACTAGGTTGTTCAAATATCACAGGCATTTTCTCATCATTTAGATCGAGTGAATTAATCAACATAACCGCTCTTCCAGGCAATGCCTTCCCATACACCACACTTTTACTTAACAGCGTCTCAAGAGTTTTCGAAGCCTCTATTTTCCATTGATCATATTTTGACTGCAAAGCAGAAAAGGCGTCAATAAACCCTTCCTCTTGTCGCTGAAAATCCGACAAATCAGCCCACACCCCCAAACGTTTCATAGTTACTCGAATGTTGCCACCATAACGTGACGGAAAATGAACGTCGGTAATACACAAATTAAGCGATTTTGCTATAAATTCAAAGGAACGCAAACTGTAGGTACGAGGGTGTTCATGATAGAAAGTGTCAAACTGATTTCGGCCCAAAATTGAACCCAGATAGTGATTTTCGATAACCAAAGTTGTCGAATCGCCAATTAGCATTCCTAGGTTGCTCAATAATTCTGGAAGATTTTCGATATGGGCAAATACATTTGTAAAGGTGATAACATCAATAAATGGATGATTATCTCTAATTGTTAGAGCCAAATTTCGATCAAAGTAATCGTTATATTTGAAGTCAATCCGATCATTCGATTCGAGAATCGCATCAGTTGGATCGACACCAATAGTTTGACAGTCATAAGATTCCTTGAATATTCCTAACAAACTGCCATCATTACACCCAATGTCTAAAACCACTTTACTTTGATTGTTATTTGAGAAATAAATTTTCAAATCGTGTACCAAGTTCCTCATACCAATCAGAACATCCTTGGTTAAACTTGCCCGATAATGGTAGCTCGGCTTGAATAGCAATTCTTTTTCGACAGGAACCAATTGGTGCGCAGTTAAACATGATTTACATAGCGATATCTTTTGCGCATATTTAGGAATTGTGAAATTACTTCCAATAGGGGTTAAATCGTCGCAAAGTGGGTGCTCTCCCAAATTGAGTGCTAAATCTCCATATTCACCATTACAAACTTCACATATCATCAAGTACTCCCACTCAAACTAGGCACCCAAGTACTCAAATTGTAATTGAACCGAGGGCTATCATCGGCTTATGACCACGCCAAGAGTCGCGATTTCGATAATAACTTTCGAACGAAGTGAGTTACTACAGCTATGTCTTCTAAGTCTCGAAAAAGCACTTAGTAATCATCCAATTCCTATCTACATAATTTCTCAAGATCCAAGCAAAAATGACGAACTTATATTTGAGAGATTTCAAACCTTGATTAGCGAAGTTATTCGAGTCCACAGCGGCAAGAAAAATGTTGAAGATTTGATAAATCAAAATCGGATTAAAGCCTGGGAAAAGGTATTGATTGAAGAGGATTTTGATTTTTGCATTTGTCTTGAGAATGATGTTGAAGTCTCTGAAGATTTCATAGAATTCACGATACAAGTATTAAGTCAAAACATAAATTCAAAAAATTTTATGGGAATTAACTACGGGTCATTCGAGATTACAAGTGAAGTGGCGAGTTACACAAACTTAAGGTACGGCATTCATGGACCAGCTTCCTTAATTTCTAAAGAGACACATCAGAAATTTGGGATCGAAAAGCTATCTAAATTAAAAGGTAAAATCGCCTGGGACTCATGGGTAGAACCCATAAACAAAGTCGGTTTCATGGCGACAAGTAATGTCGCAAGGTATCGCGATAATGGTCACAACGGAACCCATGCGTCAATAGTCGAAAACTATTCATATTTCTGTAAATTAGCTGAAAGTTTCAAACAAACGTACGGTATCAGTGCTCAGAATTATAAACTTAAGAATATTTCGCATTCATGGCGCACCGATTGCCAAATCTATAAGAGCGAGGATAATTGGAAATATCGGATGAGGTGGCTCTTAATTCGAAGTTATCAATACGCTATTTTGTACTCAAGAATATTGATGGGACAATTTTGAAACCTGGATACTGAAATGCCTGGCCAGGTATTGGATTCCAATTAAGAAACCACGGGTCAGGAATAATGGCGACACCACCCCTCCTTGACGCTAGTAGTCCTCCCCACCAGGAAAAAGTACTATTAGAAGTAATTACGAATTTAGCATCGGCCATCAAGGCCAGGGACTCCCACTCCGAAAGATCATCTGGGCCGTATATTGTGTGACCGATGTCCGAAAAATTTTGGACAGCCAATTCCTTATCGTCTGAAATCACAATAGTTTTGAATGATTCACTTTCGGTGGTAATTCGAGCAATTCTTAATGCATTCTCAAAATATTCTGTGGTCAGAACTCCCATCGAATCTTGATAACTGAGAAGGTCACCTCGGCGGAAATGAAGTACTCCGTATTCGGCACCTTGAAGATTAAGTAAAATTTTCGAACGTACAGACGTCAAATGGGAGATAAGTTCAGCGGAAATGCAATCAATTTGACTCCTCACATATTGCCAGTTTTGAAAATATCCAGAAAAATATTCAAATCTAGCGTCTATTTTTTCAAATAGATATGAGTTTTCTTCGCGACTAATTCTACCAATCTGGGTTGCCCAACGTTTATCAGAAAATCTAAATCTCAAAAAATCTTCGATCATGAATCGTAAATCAATTTTTCTAGCTCGTTTTATCTTAATTTGATTTGTGTGTGCACAAGATTCCAGAATTTTTTGCATTTTGAATTCCCGTGCACCATCTTTCGGTTTTGGAAAATATACATTAACCGGCTTGCCCGTTGCGGCAAAAATATTATGCAAATATGCGAACTGAAACAATTGATTTCCAAGTCCTCCTTGAAAAACTAAAGTTTTCTCTTTTGCGCTCATACTAGATTGGCAATCCGAACGCACTTAAATGCTGCGCTCCTAGCCAATGCAAAGATTGCACGTTCGGGAGTCAAGATCTCTGATGAGTTAAGATCTAATAGCGCCTTGCAAAAATCTCGAGAAATAAGTACGGTCGAAAAATTTGGTTCAATGTAGTTGGGAATAATCAAACCTTTGCTCAAGACTTCTCCAACCAGAGCTTCAAGTGCGATTCTCCTTACCTGCATCTTTTGCAATCGATTTAGAACCTTATTAACCATAAAAATTCTGTGAATGAATTTAAAACTCAAAAAATTCTGAAAAAATGGAAGTGAGGTTGCGTACTTAGATAAGTACCAACGAAGCTCATAAATGCCAAGTTCACCACGAATACAAATTCTTAACGTAAGAAATTGAACTAAATCTAACGAAATTGCAGATTCATCTCTTAACTCGTTGTATACAGACTTAACCTCGCGTGTTTGCCCAACCAATAGAAAATCATGATCAGACTCAAGAAATTGAAGGAGTATTTTTTCAAAATTAGACCAATTAGCCATTTCACCAACAGTCGTGAAGTGAGGATTAATTCGCATGGCGTAACCGATAAGCTTCGATGGTCTTTTCCAATGCATTGTAAGAAGAATTTGCGATTGAACTCGGGGAGGTGCTTTGCGTTACAGAATTTTTTAGCGCTCTGCATGCTTGAAATTTTCGCGAACAAACAAGTTCCATCATGGCGAGGTCAGCCGGCAGATATACAGGCCGATTAAATTCAACTAGGGCTTTGGCGAAATCCCTAGACATCACGTAAGCATGGGTTCCAAGCTCAAAGGTCATTGAGGCTGTTTCGAATCCCAGTGCTTGCTTTTTCTCGAAAGAATAACCGTAAAGTAAGTTGAGCAATTTTTGTGTGTTACGAATATGTAGGATTTTAAATGCACTCAACAATCGAATGAAAATTACTTGCAATGAATAATAACTACGATTTGCAAGTCTGTTTTCATGCACACAGAATCCAATTTGCAAAAGATCAATCCCAGTTAGATCTTGACGCCATATGGAATTTAGCATTTTTTTGGACTCCTCGCTAAATTCCACGTCGTCCTCAAGAACAAGACAGTGAGTTGCATAAGTTGACAAGAATTTCTTCGCCACCTCTTGATGGGACATCCAACAGGCTGCCACAGGTGGCGGGCTGCACAAATCAGTGATTTTCAATTCTAGTGCGTCAACGGCCGTAAATCGCCTTACTTCAAAATTGAGATTAACGCTATTTTTTTTAAAAGCTAACCATCGGTCTTGGCGCCGATTAAGATTAATGAGAAATGCAATTTTCTTATTTTCAACCCTAATATTCGTCATATGACATACCAAGCGCAATTCCAATTTCTGCGCGCCTTGTCCATGCTGTTATTTTATAGCAATATTATTAAGCACGAGTAGATTAGAGGGAATTCATTTGAATATAGTTCATTTAATTACTTCGTCAAGAGGCGGTGCGGCTACGGCGGCTTCCAGATTAAATGAAGCGTTGGTACAAGCCGGAGTTGATTCAAGCATTTTGACTATTGAACGAAGAAACAGTCCCCATGAGCGAGATGACGTAATCGAATTAAAATCGACTAGAGGAAAATTGCTCTCATCTGGAGTTACCCTATTTCAAGCCAAGCTAGTTCAGAAGAGTACATCATTGGTAACTCCGATATCCCTTGATTTACTAGACTGGGAAGATTTTAAAATTCAGAATGCAGACGTGATCCATCTCCATGCATTCTACAATTTGGTATCAATTGAAAAATTCTTGAATAAGTATCCAGATAAAGCGAAAATTGTTACGTTACACGATGAACGATTCTACTCGGGAGGCTGCCACTACGCAGAAGAATGTCATCAACTTGAGAGCGGTTGTCAAAATTGCCCACAGGTAAACAAGCCATTTCGGAGTTTAGTAGCAATCCAGCGAAAAAAAATTATCACTGAAATCAGAAATGCACCAAATTTAATTGTTATTTGTCCATCAGATTGGATTCTCAAGAGAGCAAAGTCCGCTCTTCCAGATCATCCGCCAACGCAATTTTTCAAGATTTTCAATCCGATACCCAAACCTGAAGTACAAAAATCTCCCATCCAAAATTCAAGTTATAAGGTAAGAATTGCATTTATTTCGCAAGATTTGGAAAATCCTGTCAAGAATTTGAAACTGCTTTTAGGTGCATTTACTTCTGCAAATAAGCAAATCAATTTTGGATTTTCATTAACTTTGATAGGAAATTCAAAATTTAACTACGCGACAGGTAATCCTCATGTTTCGCAAAGCAGCGTTCAATCATTATCAGCTCTCCAAGATCTACTCTCTGAAATTGACTTACTTGTTGTTCCAAGCACTCATGATAATTTACCGAGCGTACTCGGCGAGGCATTGATGTGCGGAGTAAGTGTGCTAGGTAGCGATGTTGGAGGAATTCCTGAAATCGTGAATTTGTTTAATCAGGATACTTTCGAAAATGGGCGAGAAGAGAGCCTGTTGAAGGCACTTCTGAGATTTAAACCTGGAAACCGTATAGAATTGCAGAACCAAGCTTGTGCAATTTTTGGTTATGAAACAATTGTGAGTAAACTGATTCCAGTTTACAAGATGGCAATTAGGAAAATTGAGTCAACCAAGAACCAAGCATGAGAATCCTATATTTTTCTGAAGGGCTAAGAAGCACAAATCGAGGTTTAACTCGCCACTCATAGGACTGTTTTAAAATAATATTTAAGCAATCCCCAGCAAAGTCGTTAATCTCAGACTGCTTAAACCACTTTCCCATCGGTGAAGCAAAGCCTGCCTTTTTCCGATAGCGAGCCCCTTCGAGATTTCCTAATTCAACAGCTTTTCGGAACTCACGCTTATCAAATGCACTTGCGCTCTTTTCAGAATTACGCTGTGCCCAACCGTAAAGTCGAGAGTCGGCATATGGGGTTCTCGGTTCTACTCCAGACGACATGGCGAGTCTGTCTGATTGTCGTAAACCATTGGAAGCCAAGTAGCTATGGACGATTTCTGCCCGATATCGATGCCACGGATTTGCACTTGAAAGGAAAGGATCGGTCGCGACTGGTGAAAGCGAGTTTCTTCTGTTCTCTGCAGATACCCAAAGCAACCGAGAGGTCATCCCAGGGGTTTCCCAATAATACCGACGCCCGTCTTGATTTGAAATGTCAGGTGCTTTCAACAATTGTGAATTAAACCAAGGATAGCCCCAAAATAATTCGTCAGGGCCATGACCAAGAAGAACCACCTTTAAGTCTAAAGAATTTGCTGCCTGAAAAATGGAAAGGTACGAAAGACCAGAAGGGTCAGCATGAGGTTGATCATTTGCAACAGATAATGCTTTTAGATGAGACAGTAATTCTTCGTCTTTTGTGGGTTGGATTATTTGAGGTTTTATCCCCAGGGTTTCGCATGACTTAATGGCCTCTGCCGCTTCGGTTGATTGCCGTGAATTTTCAATATTCATAATTAACGGAATAAAAGGCGCATCACGAAATTTAGACATGGCATATAAAAGTGAAGTTGAATCAACACCGGCACTTAGTGCGAGCCCAGTAGGCACTGTCGAAAAGGAGACTTCTTTATTGAGATGCTCCAGTAACTCGGAGAGATTGAGACTAATTTCGACTTCGTCATAACCGAGGATTGGCATTACAATGTTCAACTTGGAATCATCGCCAATTTCCAAGACGCAACCTCGTTGAACTGATTGGATTTTCTGGTCAAACGTGTAAGGTTCTTCAACATAGCCAAACCTGAAATAATCACTAAATGCGTAACGGTTTAGATGTAAAGGTCTGTCTAGCATTCTTAAAAGCGCACTAAATTCAGATGCTAAAACCAACTCATCATTCTCGTATGAGTAGTAAAGGGGCTTCTCACCAAGCGGATCTCTAAATACGTACATTGAGTTTGTCTTTAAGTTGATGGCAACTCCCGCATACATACCACGTAACTTATTTAGAAAAGAGATTCCGAAATTAGCCAAACCATTTGCGATTACTTTCGTATCTGAATTGGTAAAGGGCAGACCGTAAGATTGAATAAGTTCTTTAAAATTATAAATTTCACCATTGAATGCAACGAGCCACTCCTCATTTGATGAATAGACAGGAACCGCTCCATCCGATGTACCTGTTATTGTTAACCGAGAGAACTCCAATTCGAATCCATGACCAACTATGTAGCTCTGTTCATCCGGACCGCGGTGTTTCAGTAACCCGCGTTGACCTTGCAATGTATGCGATTTTCTAAAAGTAAAGCCGCACATTATTTTCTATCCTCATAATACAAAATCTCACAGTCGGTTTTGGATTTGCCCAGCCTCAAATCGAGTCTGACACGCGAATGATTCTTCAGCAAACTGAAGGATAACTTAACAGGAGACAAAATATTTCTAGCTGTAATCCTGAAATGATATTTTTCGAGGCGCTTGTCTTGCGCCAACAACTGCCTTCGATTTGGGAGCTCCCAGTTCACAACATTTCTAATTTCGTTCATTGGAAAATTAATAAATTCATCTTTGTAGTTACTATGGCTGGCAAAGTTATCCGCTCCTTTATTCGTCACGATATTTTGCGGAGGAAGTACTGCAATCTTCCCCGAGGATCTAAAATAGTGAACGAAACTCATCGCCCATGAATCCACTAATCCAGAACGCGACTGAATTGCTGCGGTGAACCAAAAAAAGTTGACTGCGATGGAACGCCGGTAATTAATTTTTGGTTTAAACGATTTATTAAGCGAAGACAAAAAATCCACCCAGATATCTTTCCAAGTAGCCCACCCCCAGATGAGAGGGTAATGGCAAGCTGAAATCTGATCCTGATTACCCGCATCGCTAAAGTTGTTTCCAGAAATAATTGCAACTTCGGGTACATTTTGAAATTGACTCCGTGCGTCCGAGACAAATCTAAAAAATGATTCGTCGAATACCAGGTCATCTTCTAGAATCGCGCCAAATTCTACATTTTCGAAAAACCAAGTGATTCCTTCGATTACTCCCACGGCCACGCCTACATTGGTTTGCCGATGTCGAATGTGCAGATTCAATGAAAGATGTTTCGCCAACTGTTGTAGCTCAATCACTCTAAGCCTCTGTGCCTCAAGTGCATCGGAACTTTTCGCCCCATCGATAGAAAGGTATACCTCTGAAATCCCAGCTTTCGAACACCCACTAAGTGTTTGAATAATTTCATCAAATCTTAAATAACCTAAAATTAGAACTGGTAAATTCATTTTGCACTTCGTTTATTAAATACTTGAATTCTACGTTTGAAGGATTTAATAATTGATGAACAAAGGACACTTATGACCAAAACTCGTCTTGGACCGCCTACGTATCCTTCGCACGCGCGGCGAAGAACGGATTGAATATTTCTTTCATTGAAAACTCTCGAATTTTTTGAATGTATATGCAGAGCATAAAGCTTTGAAATTTTACCTCCGGACAAACCTATAAATTCGCGATCTTTGTCATAAATGTATTTGAGTTTTGAGGCTCGCAAGTAACTTGTGGAAAGTTCTTTGTTTAAGTACTTAATCCCCCTGTGATTTCTGGGGTCATCTCCCAATAAGAATTGACCAATATCTGCGGCGTCAATATAACCACTTAACAGATTCTCTGAATAAAGAAAGTCATCTTCAATATTTTGAGCCATCACAGAATGATTTTCCAACGGTTCTAACGGAAAACTAGCAAGTGCTCTCACCATTTTTGGAAACTTTCTTTGCAGCTCACCAAGAATTTTCATATCAGTAGTAGCTGAATCACTCATAATGGACGACCTGAGAAAATTATTTAAGAAAATTGCGGATTCTTTGTCACGAATCATCATCACACTAGCAACCCCAGAATTTTCTCCAATTAAAGGGTATGCCATAGGGCGATCAAGTTTCGACAACTCGGCAAACGGGAAATCCTTGGAAAGTAAAACATCTGACTCCACGTGCACGATAGGACTGTCTTTCTCAATTACATAATCAGCTATAGCCAATAATCTCGCTAATGAGCTAAACCAGAAATTATTTCGAAATTCTTTAGGATGGCTCAGTAAAGAGTTCAGGAACTCATACTCTGACGTCGGCCTAATCCTAAGTGGACTAAAGTTTTCATCAATATTCAGATTGGGATGATTGAAGTCAGAGATAAGAATTACTTTATGATCCGGAAAAAGTTTGCAAGCACGTCGGATATTTAAACGCAGATATTTTGGAATCTTTGGCCCAAAGTGCACGAATAAGATCTCCACTTTTCTCCTTGGGCTACTCAATGATGACGGGGTGTAGTCAGACTATACTCATCGAGGGCTTATGCAGGGAGGATTAGTTATCGAAATGAAGAAGCAAATTCTCACTATAATCGTTCCAGTTCACAATATTTCGGGACGATTGGAAAATTTATCCAAATGGCTTCCTAATGCCATTAACAATAATGTCAAAGTGATGTTGGTAAATGACGGTAGCCGGGATTCCACGGGCGATGATCTAGTCAAGCTAAAAACTTCAAACTATTCAGAGCTAATTTCGATATTCGAGACTGACGTGAATTCTCCAGGATTGGCCCGAAATGTAGGATTAGAAAAAGTTGATACACCTTGGTTTGCCTTTGCGGATGCGGATGACTTTGTAGTCGTGGATGGAATTATTAAACTCATAAATGGAACAATTAAAAGTGGAAAGATGTTGGGTATTGGTGCTTATGAGTCTCAAAGTTTGACCACGGGAAAACGATTTCGGATAACTCCACCTGGCGACAACATTTCGGTAAACATTCAACATCTCGTGAAGCGAATGGGATTCTGGCGAGCGGTCTATTCGTATGAACATTTTGGCAAGATAAGGTTTTCTCGATTCAAAATGGGAGAAGACTATTTATATCTGAATCAAATATTGAGTTCTTGCTCAAGCGTCTTCCTGAGTCAAGAAGTAATTTATAGATATTACCACGGTGGATCAAATAATCTCACTTCTAATAAAAAGAATATGGTAGACATGATTTATGTATTGCAGGCTATTACGGTCCTTAGACCACAATCAAAATATGGTCAGGTATTTCAACAATTTTCTAAAGTAAAACTTTCACTTTCAATCATCAAAAATGTAAAACTCCATGAATCATTTCGATACTGGACCACACTTCTCCCAATTCTCATCTCCCACCCGATTTGCATAGTGAGGTTATTTAACAAAAGAGATCTAGAGGAAATCTAAAATCATGAAATCTAGGAATCGCTTTGTTGCTCTGTACCTCACCGGTGGGCTCGGGAACCAACTCTTCCAATTTGCTACAGCCATGTTCATTTCAAATGGGAGAGCAATCAGAATTTATGATCACCTGGGTAAGCCTCGGAAAAATTCTCAAAATGTTCCAGAAATTTATAGTTTCAATATAGATCAGATTGCTGTCATTCAACGAAATTCGCAGAAGAGTGAGTTCGTTGGCCGAGTGTGCGGTTACCTTTTACGCAGCAATATTTGGCCAAGTTATTTCGAGAAATTCAAGTTCGTTCGCACAATGACTCGTCTGGTAGCAGCGTTCGTGCAAAGCCTAAAATTACGCAATTTGCTACTTCCAGTTGTAATCGACGAAGTTGGTTACAGCAATATTAACGCAGATCAACTCTTAGAGAATTGTATGAATCCTTTTCTGATCGGATATTTCCAATCATCAATTTGGCCAGAAGAAGTAAAGTCCAAGTTAATTAAAATGGATTTGAAATCCCCAGGACCAGACCTGCTTGAGCTCAATCAAATAGGTGAAAATTTTCGCCCCGTAGTTATTCATATACGGCGAGGTGATTATCGGAAAGAATCGACCTTTGGTTTGCCAGACCAAGACTATTACAAGGCGGCACTAGAAATCATTGATAGAACTTTTTCGCTAAATCCAATTTGGGTATTTTCAGATGAAATTGAAACAGCCAAAAATCTATTAAATTGGATTCCGCAAGATCGGGTTCGCTACATATCTAATGTGGATCAGGATTCAAGCTCTTCGCTGATGGCCATGCGTTTAGGGTGCGCGTACATTATTGCAAATTCTACTTTTAGTTGGTGGGGGGCGTTCCTGTCATATACGAACAATCCAATCGTAGTCGCACCGGATCCTTGGTTTACAGGACAGGAGGAGCCCTCATTTCTCATTCCTGACGGGTGGATTAGAATCAAATACAGCTAGGATTTGCACGTGCCCACAGTCGAAAAGCAAGAATTTAATCAAAGGGGCTTACTAGTGTTCACTAATTTTGAAGGCTCTATTTTTGGTCGATCTCTACAACTTCTTACAAGAACAGAATTACGTAAAGTCAAAGCGGTGGTATTAATCCAAATCGTTTTAGGGTGTTTAGATCTTTTAGCAGTGGCTATAGTCGGAGTGTTGGGCGCACTTGCGGTTAACGGGGTCCAATCAAGAGGGCCCGGAAACCGAGTTAGCAGTGTGCTTAAATTCTTAGAAATTTACCATGCAGATTTTCAAACTCAGGTTGCAATTCTTGGGATAGGTGCGGCATTGATTCTCATTTTGAGAACAATTTTTAGCGTATATTTTTCGAGAAAAATTCTTTATTTCTTAAGTTACAAGTCATCCACCCTGTCCGCGAGACTCTTTTCTCGGGCGATTCAAGAGCCGTTACTGAGCTTGCGATCAAAATCGTCTCAAGAGCTTCTGTTTGCTCTCACAACCGGTGTCACGACTGTAACCATGGGAATTCTAGGAACAGCTGCAATCTTAATTTCTGATTTTTCTCTTCTTTTAATTATGGCGGTGGGACTATTTGCTTTAGATCCGATTTTAGCATCCTGCACCCTGCTTGTCTTCGGAAGCATTTCATTAGTTCTGTATCGACTATTAAATACTCGAGCGCAATTATTAGGCGAGAAAAATGCAGCACTTCAAGTTAACAGCAATTCAACAATTCTTGAAATACTTTCATCATATCGAGAAATTGTTGTTAATCACCGCCGAGCGAACTATTCAAAAAAAGTAGCCGCAATCAGGTATGACTTGGCAGAGACAATTGCTGAAATTTCTTTTATGCCAAACATCAGTAAGTATGTGATTGAAACCGCCGTCGTATTGGGTGCACTCGCGGTTGCTGCAGTTCAATTTATGTTGAAAGACGCAACGCATGCGGTTGCAACGTTGTCTGTATTCTTAGCAGCTGGCGCTCGGATTGCACCCGCAGTTATGAGAATTCAACAGGGCGCAGTTTCCATAAAAGGAAGTATTGGAGCTGCCACACCGACGCTTAATTTGATTGAAGATTTAGATCACATTGTCGATGTTGAGGAAGAAGAACAGGAATTAGAAACATCCCATGAGGGATTTGTTCCAAGCGTTTATATTGATGAAGTTTCTCTTACATACCCCAATTCCGAAAGCCCTGCCTTGGATACGATCTCGATGGAAATCAATGAAGGTTCGTTTGTTGCATTTGTAGGTCCGTCAGGAGCTGGCAAAACTTCGCTTGTTGACGTGTTGCTCGGAATTCTAAATCCAACTTCTGGTCGGGTGCGGATTTCATCTGAAACACCTTTGAAAGCCTATGCAAAATGGCCAGGAGCTGTTGCGTATCTTCCTCAAGACGTAGAAATCATCAATGGAACAATCCGAGAAAATTTATGTCTAGGGTTGAACACATCGAAATTAGATGAATCGGTTTTATGGGAAGCAATTGATGCAGCTCATCTTCGAGATCTTGTCATGTCTTTACCCGAGAAATTGGATGCACCTATGGGAGAGAGAGGCATGAAAATCTCTGGTGGTCAGCGACAACGTCTCGGCATAGCGAGAGCCTTACTTAGCAAACCATTGCTAATAGTCCTGGACGAGGCCACGAGTGCTTTGGATGGCGAAACTGAATCTAAGATCACAGATTCATTGTTGGAGTTAAAAGGAAAAGTAACGATTGTCATGATCGCCCATCGCCTCTCCACTATCAGAGAGGCCGACACAATTTACTACTTAGAAAATGGAAAAATTTCCGCATCTGGGAACTTCCAAGACTTAAAGAGCGCTTTCCCTAAATTTGCGGAACAAGCACTGCTAATGGGTCTTTAAGACCATTTGTCCTTTTTATCCCCTTCCCGCGACAATCTAAACTGGGTTTCGTAGTAGGGGTTAGAGGCAGCGACGGCTGGTTCTGCAGGACAAAACCGGTTAATGAAGGATGAATAAAGTGGCACTTAGCGTATGGACAGTTGCTGAACTGGGGGCTTTTTACACTGAGCACCGTTCAGAGCTACTCGCGCATGCCAATCGAGTACTGAAGGATTCAGCTAAGGCTGAAGAGATCACCCAAGACTCACTTATAAAGTTCATGCTTGCAGCTCCTGAACTTGAATCTGAAGAGCACGCACTTTCCTACCTACACCGCACCATTGAAAACCTCTGCATCGACTACTTCCGCATGGAAGGACGACGTCCAAACCTTGTGGTCATTGATGATGCCCAGGCTGAAGTTGAATCTAAGTGGCAGGTTTCAGGCGATCACTCAGAGGTCCTTACACAGGCTGAGGATGCTGCGATTATTCGTCAGGCTTTGGCTCTCCTTTCCCCCGCTGAGCGCGCAGCGCTTGTTATGTGGGAAATGGAAGGTCGTTCTACAGAGGAGATTGCAGCAGAACTTGGAATCAAGGAATCTGCTGTGCGCCACACGGTTTCGCGCGCTCGTACTTCCCTTCGCCGCGTGCTTTCAGAGCTTGTTATCGATCAAGAGCGTGGTCTTACTGCCCTCGACATGCTTTCGACCACGTATATGAAGGCATCTGAGCTTGCAGCTAAGTCTTCAAGAGTTGCTCTCTCCTTACTATTAGTAGTCACAGCCTTCCTGGGCTTTAATTCAATGACAGGGCGTGAAGGCATCCTTCCTACGGTTTCTTCAAATGATTCAGCAGTCGTGGTTGCTGAATCTGCTCCAAGTGCGGATTCAGCTGCCCCTGCGCCATCTATCTCGATGCCAGCTAAGAAGTCATCAACCATGGTCTCTGGCGTATACGTCAAGACCGGCAAGGCTGCCCAATGGCCTGGCCTTGATGCAGAAGGCGTCCCAACAGGTTTCACCGTCACAGGTGAGAGCGGTCCAGCAG
>VFQS010001676.1_pt1 | contig 19674 bp, 23 predicted proteins | sample 3512361 | NCBI WGS metagenome assembly VFQS01 (sample SAMN10412375, study PRJNA504923) | tailings metagenome | isolation source: Relicate 1 Philex TSF3 active mining | place: Philippines
GCAGCTCTATCAACGGGCGGAAGAGGAGAAGCTTGCCATTGAGACGATTCCGGCGCAGGAAGTGTGGCTGCGTATCCTCCGCTCCCAAATAGAGACGGGCACTCCTTACCTATTGTACAAAGACTCGGTCAACCGCAAGTCGAATCAGAGCAATATCGGCATCATCCGTGGCAGCAACTTGTGCGCTGAGATTCTAGAGTATACCGACCACGAGCACACCTCGGTCTGCAACTTGGCAAGTGTCGCGCTGAATATGTTTGTGAGAGAGGATAAGACCTACGACTATGACCAGCTCGGCTATGTCACCCGCGTCATGGTTCGCAACTTGAACCAAATCATCGACAATAACTTTTACCCATCAGCAAAAGCCGGAAAGACGAATCTGTCTCACCGCCCGATTGGCATCGGCATTCAGGGACTTCACGACGTCTTTTGTTTGATGGAAGCCGATTGGGACTCTCCTACCGCCAAAGACGTCAACCGCCGTATCTTTGAGACGATGTATTACCACGCAATGGATGAGAGCGCTGTGCTCGCTCAACAGTTTGGTGCATACGAGCGCTTTGAAGGCAGTCCGGCGAGTAAGGGAGTTCTACAACCGGACATGTGGGGTGTTGCTCCTATCACCGACTACGATTGGGTGGGTTTGCGTGAGCGAGTCAAGGCCGGCGTGCGCAATAGTCTGCTGCTGTCGCTGATGCCTACTGCAAGCACGTCTCAAGTGTTGGGTAATACAGAGGCGTTTGAGCCGGCGACGAGCAACCTATACACGCGTAAAGTGTTGGCGGGAGACTTTCCAGTGGTCAACAAGCATCTCTACCGTATGTTGAAAGAGCAAGGATTGTGGACAAAGGCGATGGTCGACCAAGTCATCCGAGAGGGTGGATCTGTGCAAAACATTGCTGGTATTCCAGACAAGACCAAGAAGCTCTTTCGCACCGTATGGGAGGTGTCGATGAAGACGGTAATCGATATGGCGGCTGACCGCGCGCCATTTATTGACCAGACACAGAGTATGAACCTGTTTATGGCGACGCCCACCAACTCCAAGCTGACAAGTATGCACTTTTACGCGTGGGAGAAGGGGTTAAAGACTGGCTGCTACTACCTCCGTAGCAAGCCGCGAGTCGAAGCGGTCAAGTTTAGCCTAATGGAGGATTCGGTCGACAAGCGCTTCAAGACGACAGCGGCTGATGTAGGGACGTGTGAGTCGTGCTCCGCGTGAGGTCGACCGTGCTCGGCTTAGGCTCACTCCGTTCGTGCTCCGCGTGAGTCTCACTCCGTTCGAAGGTAATACGATAAGATACCAAATCGGTATCTCATCCATTTTCTAATTCTTTGTCGTATCTTTTTATCCGAGAGTAAGAGTAAAATGCTGTCGAAAGGAGTTCTACTGCTCTTCTTGATGGCAGTCGTCTTCTTTATCATCTATATCGCCTCTTCGGATCAGACGCTAATTCTTCCTGGTTCGAGTGGTCAACCTGCCGGAATTAGCATCTTTGCTCCAATGCCTGGCGTTCCACCCCTTCAGTCTCTTATCCCTGCGCCGGCGAGAGAAGGCTTCACCGTCAAGTTTGGCAAGACGAATGTCGTCAGCCCGGCAGGAACCATCTCCCACCTAGGAATGAGACAAGACTATCATCCTGAACCGACGGAATGCCCCCCTCCACCACCGCCTCCTCCGCAAAACGTAGAAAGCGTAGACATTAGCTATCGCCATGGAGTAAGAGTCGACAGAGAATCGGCGGAAAGTGTGGCGCAAGTGGTGTCTAGAGCAGCTGCCGCAGAACCAGCAAGCGGCGTGCGAATTTCTTCTTTTAATCCCTTGATGATTATATAAGATGCTAGCTGAACTTGTTCTTGTCGTGTATATTCTTTCAAGAAGTAGGCTTACTATAGGAACTAGAATACTCTTTTCACTCCTCGTGTTGTTTGTTCTCCAAGGGATTACAAGAGATATTGAGAACTACAACGCCAAGCCCATCCACCTAGAAGAGATTCCTGTCGGTTCCTTTCTTACCTACTCCTATGGCCGAATACTCGACCAAAACCTCATCAATCCGTTGGTTCCTCTACGACTGATTGGAGAAAGGTATATCCACTTTGCATTGGTGGTAGATAACAACAACAGAAAAGACGTGCTAGAATGGAGATTTTACAAGAAGAAAGAGTTTGAACCTTACCTCGTGGGAACTGCTGTCATCGGTCATATCTTTTCTATACCGATAGAGACCTATTTTCAGGTAATGAACGCGGATAAGATGACCTACCGTGTCTTTCTCCCTCCAAAAGAGTTGCCGTTACGTTTCTCTAAAGAGGTAGTAGAGCATTTTGCTAATCAGAGACTCGTCTGCACACAGTTTGCCTTTCAGTATGTAAATAAAGCGTTAAAGAGAAACTTGAGCAACCCTACCATCCCTAGTCTATGCTCGAGAGAGTTACGGAGAAAAGGTTGGCGAGAAGAATATTATATCTACAATGGGTAAATGCTTGCGTGGCTTGGAACTCGGATAGCGGATCGGTTTCTTGGAACTCGAGTCATCAACAAGTTTTACAAATACCTCTTAATGTGGGGCGTCATTGCCGGCGTGTTTCTCGTCACCATCCTCTTGTTATACGGCCCGAAAAGAGACTGTCGCTCAAGTATCACCCTACAAGACATCGCAAAAGCCGCTAGCGAACCCGTAGGCAAAAAGAAACGGATCTTGAAGAAACACGAGACCCGGTGCCGCGCCATCCTTGAAGACATCTTTCAGTCACCCTTTGTCTCTATCCGACCCGACTACTTGAAATATCCCAAAACCGGAAAGAACCTCGAACTCGACGGCTATAACGAAGACTACAACATTGCCTTTGAATACCAGGGCGTTCAGCACCGCAAGTACACGCCTATGTTTCACCAAAGCTACCAAGACTTTCTCGACCAACTCGCTCGAGACGACTATAAGAAAAAGCGGTGTGATGAACTCGGAATCAAGGTCATCTATATCCCCGATACGGTGCCCTACGACAAGCTTGAAGTATACCTCAAAGAAAAAGTAAAAATGATGCTTAAATAATTCTCTTATCTATTAGATAAAAGAATGGAACCGCTGCTTGACTCTAAGAACGCGCGCCGACGCCTCTTCCCCATCCAATACCCTGACTTGTGGCAAGCTCGCCAAGACCACAAGAAGAGTTTTTGGACGGCGGAGGAGCTAGACCTCGCAAGCGATCTCTCCGATTGGGAAAAGCTCAACGCTCAAGAGAAACACTTTATCTCTACCGTTCTCGCCTTTTTCTCCATTAGCGACTTTATCGTCAACGAAAATCTAGAAACGGACTTTGTCTCCCGCATCACCATCCCCGAGGCACAGATGTTTTACCAACTCCAGATCTTTATGGAGTCGGAACACTCCCTCACCTATGGCTTGTTGCTAGAGACCTACATCAAAAACTTACAAGAGCGCGAGCGTTTGTTGAACGGAATCCGAACCATTCCTACCATCACTCGCAAAGTCGAGTGGTGCCGACGTTGGATGCACGAATCCGACTTTGTTCACCGCCTCGTCGCCTTTAGTATGGTAGAAGGCATCTTCTTCTCCGGTAGCTTTTGCAGCATCTTTTGGCTCAAGAAGCGAGGTCTAATGCCCGGCTTGGTGCTTAGCAACCAGTTCATCTCTCGTGATGAGGGTATGCACCGCGACTTTGCCTGCTTGCTATACCGCCGCTACATCAAGAACCACCTCCCGGAAGAAGAAGTCATTGAGATGTTGCGAGAGGCCGTAGAGATTGAGAAGGACTTTGTCTGCGAGTGCCTACCGGTCAGCCTCATCGGTATGAACAAAGACTTGATGGCACAGTATGTCGAGTATGTCGCCGATCACCTCTTGTTAAACCTCATCGGAAAGACAATCTACAAGAGAGAAAACCCGTTCGACTGGATGGTCTACATCAGTATGGAAAACAAGACCAACTTTTTCGAGCACCGCCCCACCGAATACAGCAAGGTAGAAGAACAGTCGGCCATTTCGTTTAATGACGACTTTTAAGAATTTACAACTAGGTAAATTCTCTAGCTTCTCTTAAAATGTCTCTCGTCTTCGGTTGGAGCGCTAGCTTTCGAGAAATTCCCGACTTGGCGTATCTACTTCACCGGAAAGGGTGGTGTCCCGCCATACAAGTCTTTACCAAAGACTGCCGACCTATCTTTCTCGATTGGCTCGACCGCGTCTACCTCGTCGTTCATAGCCCCTTTAATCTGAACTTGATAAAGCCGGGAGTGGAGTGGATGGTAGACGCGATTAAAAAAGACTTACAGCTAGTCAACCACGCCGTTCCTCTGGATACGAGATCAAGAACCGGTGTCGTCGTCCACCTCGGAAAGAATACCGAACAGCTCTCCTTTGACGAGTGTGTAGAGCACTTCTCTAGAAACGTAGAGCAGATTCTCTCTCAAACGGATAATCTCGAATCAAGACTCATCCTTGAGACCTCAGTCAAGAGCAAGAACGACATGTTTTGGTCAGTAGAGAGTTTAGCGAAACTCTCTCAACGGTTAAAATCCCTTCTCGGCCAAGAGGTATACGACTCTAGAATCGGCTACTGTATTGACACGGCTCACGTCTTTGCTTCCGGCTATGACATCCGAACGGAAGAGGGGATGAGAGAGTATTTTAGGCTTTTCGACGAGCACATTGGCGTAAAGCGGGTTACTCTCCTCCACCTCAACGATAGTAAAGGAGGGTTGGGATGTTGCCGAGATCTACATCAGCAACTAGGAAAGGGCGAGTTGTACTCGGAAGAAACGTCTGGGCTTAAGTTCTTGCTACAATGGTGTCAAGGAGCGATGGTGCCTGTGATTTTAGAGACGGGCGGGGATTGGGAAGAGGAGTTGGAGTGGCTATCTTGCATCGGATCGTGAATGGTATGCATCCATATCTCACCTAACATCTTGACCGGGATGACTACGGGAAAGGCGCTCATATTACCCCGATAAATAGCATAATAGATCATATACTCTTTCATCAAGTCTGGACAAACAATAAGCCATCTAACGTCTCTTGTTTTACCAAATAAAAGAACTCCGATAAGTCGGTAAATAGTAAAATAGAGAAACTCTTTGTCAAGACGAAAAATATAGTAAACAAAAAGGTAACTTATGGCATCCGCAAGCTTGTCGCGTATTTTATATGCAAATGTCTTTACTACATCCAATTCTATTTCGGTCTGTAGTATAGAAGAGTCAATTCCATCTAGTATAGAAAGTAGAATAGGGAGACTAAGATAATAGTTTATACCCATACTATATTTCCGAAAGAAGGATAACACCATAAATGTAACAATTAATCTAACAATAAAAGCCTTGTCAAACTCGTTCATTTAGTATCTAAGAAATATTCTTTTTCTGTGTGATAATAGGTTGGTTATTCACAACAGACCATCTCTCATATATCATCTTGACAGGAATCAATAAAGGAAATCCGCTCATCTCTCCCTTGTAGATAAAGTGGTACATTAGATACTCTCCCGCCACATCCGGAAAGAGGATCAACCACCGGTCATCCCTTGTCATACCAAAGAGAAGCACCCCGATTAGCCTGAAAAACACGCAATACATATATCCAATGTCTCTAGGAAAAAGAGTAAACGCAAGCATATAAGACAAGACGTCCGCAAACCGATCCCGAGCCTTGTAGGCAAAGGTTCTTGTCGCATACGGCCCATCCGTCGTTGAAATGTCGTATTTTATAGTGTTCAAGTAAGTAAACAAGACCGGAAGCAAGAGGTAGTTTAAGCCGTTGAAACGCTTCGCCAACGCCATATAGACAACCGTCACCGCAAGACGGGTCACAAACGCCTTGTCATACGAATTCATTTACTACTTACCCTAGATTTTAATTTGGACTCTATTCGATTCCAAATTCGATTACCTTTGTGTTCAACCACACACTCGAGCAACACTGCGCATACTTTTGGTGAAGCTGCTTACGAAACTCTTCTCGCGGATACACCTCTATCAGATACACTTCTCTAAAAGGATACAAATCCTCCTCGAGGTGAAACAACCGGATCTGCTCTCCTAGCGCCTCACAGTCGTCTTTCAATACTTGAGCAAAGACAAGAGAGATGAGTAACGCGAGCGAGACGAGCGACAACATTTTTTCTCCTTCCAATTCGCTAAGATTTTCGCATCATTTTAGATGAGAAAAGGGTGAGTCTCGGTTAACTAGCAGGCAATGAAATTCACTCGTACCTTTGGAGTCGTAGCATCGAAGGGCGGGATACCCCAAATCTACGACTTTATATACGCCTTATGAGAAGGAGCTTTCTCAGCCTCTCTTCTTTGAGTCTTTCCTGAGACTCTTATAAAGAGAAGCCTTTAAGCTAGTTTAGGGTGACTAGTATAAGAGACGTATATAAAATGCTGTTTCCTATCCTTTGGATAGGAAAATAACGGTCTGGAGTGGGATCGAACCACTGACCTTGTGATTAACAGTCACACGCACTGCCTACTGTGCTACCAAACCTTTAGTAGCGATTCATCGTTTCGATCGATGGACCTCCAGGTTATGAGCCTGGCGCGCTTCCTCTGTGCCAAATCGCTTCTCTCGAGTCATACTAGACTCTTATCAATCCTAGCCTTTAAGCCGGTTTAGTAGTCCAAGAGTGCGAGACCAGCGCGGCATAACCTTTTCTATAAGAATCTCCTGAAAGAGGTCGTGGACTTGTTGGTGAACACTCACAAGCAGCATCACCCTCCCCTTGACTTCCGCCGCTTCTATTTCCAACTCGAATGGATATCTATCCACCTCTCCTTCATACAGATAACTTAGCCTGTACTCGTCTCCCGTTTGCTGAAGATTCTCGAGGACGACGGAAAAGACTGGTTTCTGCAACAACTCTAGAATGTTGCCCTCTTTTCCATTAGGAAGGACGTAGAATAACTGAAAGGAAGAGTCGAACAACTCGGATAGAGTTAACTTGCGCATTTTTAAGAAAGTTAGACTTTCTTAAATCGTTTACCTTTATCTAAACTCTGGAAAGCACTCTGAAAAGTTTTTCACCTCTCCGCCTGATTGGATATACGAGAGTAATCGGGTATTGTAGTGGTTTCTGAAAACCGATAGGTTGTCAACGATGTCGATAATGATGGGTGAGGTGTCTTGGCGACGCATTACCCGCCCAAGGTACTGCTGATATAGGCTTTCTGCGTCGCTCGCTAGGATAAGCATATCCATTTTCGCGTGGTCAAACCCAGTCGAAGCTTTACTTGAGCTTGCTACGAGAATTCGCGCGTCCTTGTCATACTTTCTCATGTTGCCTAAGAACATACCCACTGACTCTCCATCCTCTTTGAGACGCTGATAGAGGTATTTTCCTTGGAGTTCAACGCGCTTGGTTAGGATGAGAATGTTTCGGTTGGCAAAATAGCGACACAAGCGGACAATCATCTCATTGCGGTCAATGTTCCCGCATTGGCTATTAATCACCCCCGTCCAATCCATCCGCCCCATAGCAGTCATCTGAACCACTGGTTTGTATTTCGTAGTGAGCTTGTACACGTTATACGAACGATACATCCTTCTTGTAATCATAGCCTCGCCGGTGTGCAACCACAGGACTCGATCCAAATTATCCTGTCGAAAGGGTGTGGCTGTCAAGCTGATACAGTACTTGGGTTGAATCCGGAGCAGACTCTTGCTCACGCTTGGAGAGCAAAACGTATGGGCTTCGTCGATAAGAAAGACGCCCACGTCGCTAAACTCGTCTATCGGTCGGTTTGCGAGATTCTCTCCTAGGATAATGTAAAAGTCGGCGTCCTCCTTTACCGTCTTATTCTCTAGCACCTGAACCTTCAACTCGGGGTTGACGTTGAGGATGCTCTCTCTCCACTGGTCGATGAGCGTGTTGCGAAAGACGGCGACCATTGTCCGCAGGCCGAGTTTGAGAGCGTACAATATAGCAAAATAGCTCTTTCCCCAACCACAGTGGAGGGAGAGCAGAATACTCTTGTAGTGCTCAAACACTCCGTCCATCTCTTTCTCGACTTCTAGCTGATACTCGCGGAGCTGAAAGTTGGTCTGGCGGGTGGAAAGCTCGGCATACTTTTGCTCTTCTATCGGTAGACCCATACCTTCGGCGTAGCTCTTGGGGAGATAAACTTTGCCGTTTTCGACGAGAAAGCATTCGATCTTGGTTCGGGTCATCTCGCTCGTGACCGTGCAGTCATCTACAATTTTCTTTTTCTTTCTAGAGTCAAACTGGTTAAAGACAGAGAGAGGGAGGGCGACGCTCATCTTCGATTTAGTTATACTATACACTAAAGCTAACGTTTAGTGTATCATTTTTACCTTTTGTGAAAGCGCTTCGAACGAGTAGACAAAGCGCTGTAGCCTAGGGTCTCCAGAAAGAGTAAGCAGTTGGTATCTCTTGAACCACTTGATCATCCGCTCTAAGTTTTTTAATACTACCTCTAGTTCTGGTTCAATAAAAAAGACAGGGTGTTGGAGGAGGAGTGGGATGGCGCTAGTGGGGACGACGGCTAACTCGTTACACAACCACTCGATGAGGTCTCTGACTTCTCGTAGTCGGGTAAAGATCTCAATGGTGTAGTATTCGCCTTCGTATAGGACACAGCGCTCGATAAAAAAGTGGTTGCTGCTTTCTCGGGAAAGACACAATAGGACGTCGAGTGCTTCTACCACTTGCTTGTATAGTCCCATCTGAAAGTCGCGGTAGAGGTCGACTCGGCCGCCGAATAGCTGTAGCACTACCTCGAAAAACTCTCGGTCGGGGAGAGCGGGGTCAATGAGATCGAGTTGGGAGAGTTCACTGCCCATCCGGTATACGAGGAGTCTCATTCTTTAAAAAGTGGTTCATTAGAACGCCGAGAGTTATGATATGCAAGCTGCTATCTTCTTCCTCTGGAGGCATAGGTAGAGTTTGGTTGTGGGTGACGAATTGGTAAAAGGCGCATAGCTGTTTGGAGAAATATACGGATTGCTCTTCGTCGAGGGTTTCGACCTGAGCCGAGATTTCCTGGAGGATACCGAGGGCGAGATTTTTATAGGAAACAGCCATTACTATATCAAGCGTCTTTTTTGTAAACCAATTTATAATGTTGGCGATTTGACAAATGAGTCGTGTGGAAAAGGCGAGAGCGCGTATTGCGGCGGGTAAGCAGATCTTGCCTCGCTTTGTGTTTTACGATCCAGAGGAAATGCCAGATGGCACGTTTGTAGACGACATTCTTGGTGTGTTTGAGGAAAGGAAGGGGTTAGAGATTGACGAGTATTTCGTCACGGCCGAGGCGCTGTTGAAGCCCGACCCAAAGTATGTACTGTATGAGCAGTATACCGCAGCGTTGGGAGGCGACGCCTTTCTGTCTCCTGCTGCGTTTGAAGAGTTACAAGAGAATGGTATAAGTAAGATGGAGGCGGCCTACTACTACGTGTATAAGAGTGGGGTGGGGGCGGATATCGAGATGATTGGTTACATTAATGAGAACCTATCCTTTTTTGGTTTGGATCGGCCGCTTGACGAAGACAATTTTACAAGAAACCTTCAGCTCTTTATCGACAACTTTCCGAAGGAGGTGAAAGAGTTTTCTGAGCAGTCGAGAAAGCAGCTTGAGAGTCGAGTGGAGCTAGATGATGTCAAGTCGGATATCGGCTTTGTAGAGCAGTCGATTCTACGTTCTTTCCTTATCTTTGAGTGTAAAACGAGTCTTGACCCATTAGAGCATCTCAATCAGGCAAGAGTGTCAAGAACTCTTCCCTATTTGACGGTTCACCCCTATTCAAAGATTTACCAGGGAAGTAAGGTTTACACAGAGGAGTGGGATACAAAGAATCCGGACGCCTTGATTGGTTACATCCGAACTGCGGCGGCTGAGAACGAGCGGTCGTATAGCCAGTTCCAGCTAACCGGTCAGCAGCTGATGCTAGAGTCTCGGAGCAAGGATGTGGATATATCCGATCCGGGAACGTTTATGAAGGATGTGATTCGGGAGTCGTTGGGAGAAATTCAGATTGGAAAGTTGTCAAAGGAAGAAATCTCGGTGGAGTGCTTTATCAAGAACGTGGAGCTTTCTACCTGGGCCTTTAAGCACTTTATCTACACTGATCCGTTACTCCGAAACTTTTACTTTTTGAATGAGTCGAGCATTATGGAGAGGCAGCGTTCGTTTATTACGTTGTATTACTACCGAGAGCCGTCGAAAAAGGATCAGGAGCCGATTGTTATCACGCTGAGTAATCGGCCGGTGGGGGAGAAGCAGACGAAAGAGTTGTCGAGTAATAGTTGTCACACGCGCGTTTACGTGAAGCGTTGCACGAGAGAGGAGTTGCAGTATACGCTAGAGGATTTGGGGCGTTGTTTTAGCCGATTTCTAGAAGAGAGGTCAAGAATCATCAAGGAGTTGTCTAGCTTCTCGGATAGTGTAAAGGAGGAGACGGAGAAGCAGTGTAAGTCTAAAAATAAAGAGGATGAGGAGATAAGTTACGAAAAGATTTTTGCAAAGAGCGAGAACACACGCAAGTTTAAGAAGACGGCGTTTGGGGTGCTTGACCGGATCAACACCAACGTCTACCGCATCATCAACCCGGATCCGGAGGACGCGGCGGATATTGAGCTTTACCAGGAGGGCGTTGAGAAAGAGAAAAAGATAGACGTTCTGATTTACCCGAAGCGAAGTGACCAAGACAAGATGACGCCTTATGGGTTTTATATTATTAAGGATAAGACAGATGATCGTATTTACATCGGTCTCTCGGAAGACCCGACAATGGTGGATCCGCCGTATATTGTTAACCGGTTCAAGACGGATCAGATGGTGGCGACGGGTAAGCCGCCCAAGCTGTCGTTTACCCCGTTAATGACCTACTTGACCGGGCAGGAGAGTGGAGAGAAGGCGGCTCTGACAACGCCCATCACTACGGCTAAGATAGTAGGAAAGAAGCGTATTGGTCGAATGCAGGATGAGGTGGATCTTGCGTTTCGGTTTGTCTTGCCGGAACATACCATGTGGCGGTATGGTATGTTTAACTTTATCGACCCGAAAGACAAGGAGTTTATTCCGAGAGAGATGCACCACGCCTCGATCTTGTATATTCTGGCACAGGCGACCGGAATTCAGACGGATATTGAGAAGCTAAAAAAGGAGATGGAGACGGTCATTGACACAAAGGAAATGTATCACACAGAGACGTATGAGTATACGGCGAGCGAGTTAAAGAGTATTTTGAGGGAGAATCGGTATATCGACCCACGTCTGTTTTATTCTATCTTGCGAGAGGTGTTTCAAGTCGAGATCATCTTGTTTAACAAGGCGATTGCCAAGAACAAGCACCCGTTTGAGTTATGTCTCCCATACTCGCACTCTCCTGTGGCGTCAAACAACCTATTCGAGCGGTATGTGATGGTGGCTATCAATCCGGGAGGAGAGTTTGACCACCTTCCGTTTCCGTTGTGTGAGATTTGTTACCTGACGACGGAAGAAAAGGGAAAGCCGAAAACGTTTCTCTATCCGGTGAATACGGGAGAGGAGAGTAAAGTCTTTCAGGTGTATAGCCGTCAGTATTTACCAAAGATGTTTGGTGTGGATTGGGCGACCTATCCCTTTACACAAGAGCCGACGAGTCAGTCTTTAGATTCGTTTGGTCGGATGAGTTGGTTACACTTTGGTGACATTCACGCCAAACTTGTGATTCCTCGTCACGCGGAAGAGTATCCGGTGGTGGCGGAGAGGAACTACCTGAACGACGAGTCTAAAGTAAGGCTGTTTTTGCGACAAAACAAGTGTATTCAGACGATCGAGGATCGGGACAAGGATGGGCGGCTACTTGGTGTGATGGGACTGTTTACTCGATACAAGGAGTCGCCGTCGACCTTTCCGTTTCGGTACTACTTTCCGATCTATGAGGAGGTAGAGTCCAAGTTGGTGGTGTACCGGCAGTATGAGAGAATTTCTAGGTATCTGATTGAGTATTCTTACCTGGCCTTTTCTCTATACCTCGAAGAGAAAAAGAATCCGGATTGGAATGAGTTTGCACAGCAAAACTTTATTGTCATTGAAAATCATGAATACAACTCGGAAACGCAAAGACGGTGGACACTACGGGATATGACCTATTTAGTAGACGGGAAAGTGGTGGTGACAAGCGAAACCATGAAAACCAAGTTAATGTATCTTATTCGTCAAAAGTTCCGAACCAACGAGTCGTTATTGATGGTGTATTACCTCCTCGAGTATATGCCAAACTACTACGCGTCGGTGGCAGACTTTAGGGAAACACCAAAGGCGCTCATTGTCGATCGACCATTTGATAACAGGGCGCAAGAGACGGGTAGTATCTATATGAAAGAAAGTAGAACGCCCTACCTTTTATATAAGGCGTTTAAAGACATTACCCATCCGGTTTGGTTGTGTCAGCCAGCGGATAGCCTGCTTCACGCGGTCTGGATTTGCGAGCAGTGGAATCAGACCTCGTCCAACCCAATGGACAAGGGAGAGCTCGCTACAGAATATACGCTCTTGAGATGGGATAGTCCAATAAGTTACTCGATCAAGGCGGGCGACCCCAAACGAGTGGTAGCGGAGCTACAGCTACCCAATGGAAAACTGCATTATCAGGCAATGCTACCTTATTTGATGATGTGAGGGGACGCAGGACGCAACATAGAGGTGAGACGGTGTTCAAGCTCACCGAGAAGACGACTCTCGGTGCGAATACGGGATTTCACGGCTTTAGAAGGAGGAAATCGGTATAACTCCCGGAGAAGAGCTCGTTTCTCTTGGATCTGGAAGTATACCTCTTTCATCCATTGTTATTATTACTTTATTCTAAGTAATAATACTTTTTTACGGACCGCGGTGAAACGATTGGCCGGCAAACGGGTTGTTAAATGAGATCTGCTCGGTCTGAGCGGCGCGGAACGACGGGTTTTGGCGCTGCACCTGAGTATCTTGTAGAGAGACTGACTGCTCAAACGACGGATAGTTGAGATTAAAGAAACCGGCGTTCAAGTCAGTGCCCGGGTTAGCCGGCGTGTCAAACCAACCAAAGCGGTTCGGGGCAATATACAAGTCACCTCGAACAAAGTCGACACCCGTGTTGTAGCGACGCTTCATTGGAGCAAACAGAGTGCGGTCGTACATGTAGTTGGACGGGTCTTGCGGGTCTTTAAAGCAGCTACGGATATCAGACTTGGGGAGGAGTTGCTTGGGGTCAAAGAAGGAGAGGTCAGGGCGGTCAGACTTTTTCTCAACAGACGGGCAGTCGACGGGTTGGTCAATCTCGCCAAGACGGGAAAAATCCGAGCGTTGGAGAGGGGCTTGAACAAACGGCTCATCAATGAATTCTAATACAGGTCGCTGCTGAGACATTGTATTTTTATTAGTTGACGGAGAAATTAAATTTTTCTCTTTTTTCTCTACCGGAGTCAACGCATATGGTTGAACAGCTGTTTGTTCCAATGGTGCAAAGGTTCCTCGGATCGCGCCACTTGAGGCAAATGGATCAGTTCTCGGCGTTAGCTCTGCAAGATAGTTGGGGCGCGCTAGAACACGAGACGACTGAGATTCCGGAGCAAGAAGTAGATCTCCCGCGCCAGGAAACGCCTGACGACCTCGGGTGGTAAGTTGTTGAGCAGCCTCAAGAGCAATGTGGTGCATTTATTTGCTTCCAATATTTTATTTTTATTTATCTTAAAGATGCGAGCTAGCCATCTTATTGTCTTGATTATCCTCGTGATTGCAGCATGGCAGCTTTTCGGAAGACGGTGCGTCGAGAGTTACGCTGTCGCAACCGACTCTGACTCTCACGAGGTGTTTGACCGCTTGAAGAAAGACTTGGAGAAGTTGTATCCCGATCTATCTAGGTTAAACCTCCGCGCTCTCGTCTCTTGTATTCCGGAAGACAGCTACACCGAGGATAAAAAGCACATTAGTATCTGTGTCCGAGCCAAATCGGGAAAGATGTATCCCTACTCGAAGCTGCTGAAAATCGGTATCCACGAGTTGGCGCACGCGATGAGCAAGCAGATGGATCCCGACCACGTCACGCCCGAGTTCATCAACAACTACTCTTCGTTAATGTCCAAAGCTCGCTCTCTAGGGTATGATGTGGAACCTTGAGATGGAGACGGCGACGAAAGGAGACGACGACGAAAATAAAATCGCGGCAATAGGATAAATGAGTGCGCTAGACCGGTTTCGTGTTCCTGATCTAAGACCGCTTATCGTTTACTGCTTTCTTATTGGGTCGATTTGCTACTGTATGTACCAGTCTGCTCCTCAGTTTGGGATGAAGCGGTTGAAAGGCCGAGTTGCTGCTCAAACCTGTGTGGGAAATACCGCTCCCTTTGGTTGCCGATTAGAGGTAGAGTTTAGTGATAACAGCACCGTCCAGCAGAGGACGTTTACCGGTTCGTTTAACACTCCGTTTAGCACGTTTCAAGAGGTGGATATATACGTCGACCCCAAAGATGTAAACAACTGCACGCTCGAGAACTCGTGGTCGAAAGAAGGGTTGGTCTTAGCCGGAATACTGTTATTTGTGCTATGGTTGTATCACACACTCCGGAAATAAATAAAATCTCGGTAGTAGGTAAAATGTCATACAACATCTCGAGTTATACCAAGAGTCAGGCGCGCAAGCTTGGCGTCGAAGTTCGTCGTAGCAAGTCCAAGGGAAAGAAGCTCGACGTCTACAAAAACGGTAAGAAGGTTGCCTCCATCGGCGCCCTCGGATACAAAGATTACCCCTCTTTCATAAAGTCGCACGGCAAGGCCTACGCCGAGAAGCGCCGCAGCGCCTACAAGAAGAGACACGCTCGGGATAGCGGTCGTAAGGGATCGCCCGGATATTATGCCTCGCGGCTTCTATGGTGAGGTGGTTTAAAGGCTAGAAATCTCAGGCTTTCTTCGTGTATCTACAAAACGGAAGATATACCGAGAAGATTCCGGTGGGCGAAACGAAGATTTCTTCTTGGTATGTCTTCCACTTTATAGATATACCGAGAGGAGACTCTCTCTAGATTTCAGTCGGAGAAAAGTTTTTATGTAAAACAAAAAGACTTTCCGGTTTCTAGATCTAGAATTCCGGCGGGAGGAGAGAAAGCCTAAGATTTCTTCTAGGTGTATCTATCTACAGACATATAGACAGGATTTCGGAGGGAGGAGAGAAAGCCTGAGATTTCTTCATGTATCTACAAAGCGGAAGATATACATAGAAGATTTCTAGAGGAGAATAGAAATCCTCCCGCCTAATTTCCGGATTTCTAGTCTAGAAAAGTTTTTTAGAATCCAATCCGATTCTAAAACAAAAAGACTTTCCGGTTTCCGGATCTAGATTTCCGGCGGAGAAAAGTTTTTTAGAATCGGATTGGATCCTAAAATAAAAAGACCTTCCGGTTTCCGGATCTAGATTTCCGGCGGGAGGAAAGAAATCTCAGGCTTTCTACTAGACACATCTTTCTACCAGGTGGCAGATATACATAGAAGATTCCGGCGGGAGGGGAGAAATCTCAGGCTTTCTACTAGACACATCTTTCTACAAAGCGGAAGATACACCAAGAAGATTTCTAGAGGGAAGGAAGAAAGCCTCCCGCCTAATTTCCGGATTTCTAGTCTAGAAAAGTTTTTTACATGGATTCTAAAACAAAAAGACTTTCTAATTTAGATTTCCGGAGGGAGGGAAGAAAGCCTCGTGGTCTGTCTTTCTACTAGGTGGGAGATATACACAGTAGATTCCGGCTAGAGAGTACAGGCATTCCTCTAGGTGTATCTTTCTAGCAGGTTGGAGATATACCGAGACGAAACTCTCCTATCCATCTAATTTCCGGCGGGAGGGAAGAAAGCCTCTTGGCCTGTCTTTATACTAGGTGGAAGATACTACTAGACAAAACTCTCTCCGGAAATCCTCCCGCCCGAATTCTGGATTTTCTGGAGGAGAAAAGTTTTTATGTAAAACAAAAAGACTTTCCGGTTTCCGGCGGGAGGAAAGAAATCTCAGGCTTTATACTAGACACATCTTTCTAAAAGGTGGGAGATATACATAGAAGATTCCGGCGGGAGGAAAGAAAGCCTCTTGGTCCGTCTTTCTACTAGGAGGAAGATATACAAAGAGGAATTTCTCCCGTCTCCTAGAAATTCTCCCGCCCGAATTTTTCCGGCGGAGAAAAGTTTTTTAGAATCGGATTGGATTCTAAAACAAAAAGACTTTCTAATTTAGATTTCCGGCGGGAGGGATGAGTAGAATTCTCAGGCATTCTTCTAGATGCATCTTTCTATCAGCCGGAAGATATACCGAGAGGAAACTCTCTTACCACCAGGAATTTAGGAGGGATTTCCCGATTTCAGCTTTTAAATTGATTTAGCCTTCATCCAAAGGATACATTTATAAAATGTCTGTCTATATCCAGCTTCTTTCCGGTCACGTACACGAGGTGGTTCTCAAGCCGGACGACACGGTTCGAGAGATTGAGCTTCAGTTATACGACTTTCTCCAAACCCACCTCGTCACCCTCTCCCGACTACAAGATGGAGAGTATATCACACTCTCAGATTCTCTTACTCCTGGAGAGACTTACTACGCTATTCGAGTCGAGTAGGCGTGTGAATCATCGGTACGTATCGCTTAAAGGTAGAAGATTAAGTTACTACTAGGTATCTTAATGTCGGTTTGGGTTCAGCTAATGTCGGGAGAAGTCATAGAGGCTAGTCTCTCCAACGATACAGTCTATGATCTACAACTCTACCTCTCAGATAGATTACAATGCGAGAGAATTGCTGTGTCGAAGAAAGAAGAGAGCGGCGAGTATGTTATTTTATCTCCACCTGATCCGCTTACTCCCGGCGAGACCTACTACGCGGTAGTCGCAAAAGATCCAGAGTATTTTCTACGTTACCTAAACGAGGAGCTTGTTCTTTTCGAGGAAGACAAACCGCTTGTAGTAAAGAATAAAAACTCAGGCTTATTTTACAAGAATTCAAGTCTTCCCGAGACGGCTCTCGTTCATATCGAGCTATGCGAAGCGGGGTGGGAGCTGCTTCAAACGATGTTAGAAAAGAATGGTCTTTGGCGGATGGGTAAGGAAGATGCTGCTAGAAAGTTTTCTCTCTTTTTTCTAGATAGAGCGTATGAAGTCAGGCTTTCTGAATAAAATTGTTTCTACGTATCGCTTAAAGGTAGAAGATTAAGTTACCACTATGTCGGTTTGGGTTCAGATGATGTCGGGAGAAGTGATAGAGGTTAACTTGGAAGAAGACTACTATAGCTGGAACCTACGACTACATCTGTCTAGGATTTTAAACTCACCAAAGTTTATTTCTTCCACACGGCTAGTTCTTTCTCGAAGAGAAAACGGAGAGTATACACCAATGGAGGCCGACGATCCTATTATTCCAGGAGAGACCTACTACGCGGTGGTCGTTCAAGAATCAGAGTATTTTCTACGATATGCCAACAACGAACTCCAGGTCTTTGAAGAGGAACGTAAGGTGTTAACTACAAGAGGTCTCTTTACCAAGAACTCGGCTCTTGCTGAACACGGTGTTCTCCACATTGAGTTATGCGATGAGGGATGGGAGTTATTATGGAGGATTTTACGAAACAACAACCTACATCCTGTAAACAAGGAAGTGGACGCGATAGCCTTTTGTCATTACTTTCTCAACCGGTCTTATAAGCTCGTCCACTAAAATATTTAAATTGTTATTCTTATAGCAAATGTCTCGCGATCTCGTCTACCGTGCGTTTACTCTTTACTATGGTAACCTTCCTCTGACCAAAATCAACTCGGCAGACGACCAGTGTGCCAAATACGCTGCCCGGATTTACTCTCTTCTTGCTGAACCACGACACCTCATTGTGATTGCCTATCAAGACTTTCTCCCAAAGGGAACGATTCGTAGTTTAAAAGAGGTGAATTGGGAATCCTTCCAAACCCGTGTTCTTTCAACGGATCTCGGACTAGAAGACCAAACCATTCCCAAAGAAAACAATGGTGTGTTTGACGACACTATCACCGTCTACAAGCGAGACAAGACCCAAAACAAAGTCGTCTACCACTGTCTCAACCTCCCTCTGATGGTCGAACTCGTAGCCGGAAAGAGAGGTAGTATCGTAGACTTTCCAGATAAAGCCACGCTAGAAGGCGCACTCGAGACCTACCAGTGTGTCGTCTACTTTGCTTAATCCTCTCTTCGCTCGGTTCCTCTCTTCGCTCGGTAATCTTTCTCTTTGAAAGATTACTCTTTTATCTCACGGTAATCACGCTCATCCACTTGGCGCCTGACCATGGTGATAGACCCTTATACTGTGTGGTCGAGCTAAAGTTCTCGACTTTCTTGGCTCTCTGTAGAGCGAGTTGGATGGATTGCTGCATCACAGGCGTGTCAAAGTAGGTCGAGATGGAAAAGTTGTCTCCTTCAATATAGTCTCCAATGCGCGTCCACCCGGTCTTTTCAAATGGGACGACTAGCGGATCACCCGTTACCATCATTGTGGTAGAGTTGAGTTGATAGGCTCGGTAGTCAGGGTAGACGACATAGGCGTTAAACGAGCCGTCAATGTTGGTCATACCATTATCCTGTAAATACAAGCCGGCTTGAGGAAAGGTAAAGCCGGGTGTCAGTACTAGCTCTGACATATCTGTGCTAAAGATGCTGAGTGAGTTCAGTCTACGAATGATCTCATTGATACGGATGGAGGTATCGGTCTTATCTGCTTCCGTTGCAGTGGTTCGGGACTCGAGGGACTGAAAGCGGAGGTTTTGCTGATAGCCACGACCTAATCTACCCTCGGCGTCAAAGGTGGCAATGGCGTAGTTTTCATTGTCGTCGGCGTTTTGTGTTCTCTCATATTGGGGAATGGTAATGGTTCCGCTGGTGTTGAGTAGCATATTGACCTTGTCGATCGAACCGTCCGCGGCGTTGGTCGTAAATACAAAGCCACCGGTTCCGTCTCCCTTGTTGATTCGGATTCGGGCGGTATAGGAGTTGTCTACTCCGACGTAGAGACCGCTGTCCACCACGTCTCTTGTGTCGGGTTCGGCGAGGTAGAACTGAGAGGCTTTCATGCGGCCTGTGATTTCTGCTGCATTAACTGCGGTATCAGAAAGCGTATCCTTTTTCAAGACCAACAAGGGAGTAATGCTTTCCGTTGTGTGATCCTGCAGACGAAAGGAGAGAGACTTGTCGGCGGTGGATCGGTGATCGACAAAAGTGTTATCCGTCGAGTCCATACGAATGGCGAGACCGGGTTGGGAGGTGGTGTCGCCCTTAATCATCACACCGCTTGACGAGTAGTCGGTGCGGCCACTTACGAGAAAGTCGTATGAACCATCGGCAGCTTTTTCGACACCCGATGCATACAGCAAGTAGTCAGACATTTTACTTATTATAATGGAAAAAAAATGATTGGAAACTTGGTTTAATACTCAAGCTCATATAAAATGGCTCACGACTCTCTCTTTGTCTATCAGCACTCGATCCGCGACGAAGAAGGTGGTTGCAAAGTTCGCCTTTTTTGCCTGAAAAAAGATGGCTCCACTGCCGTGGTCAAGGTAACCGATTTCCGTCCCTACTTTTACATTGAAGTGCCCGAATCAATCACTAATGTCTCTCGCCGGAAAACCGCTCTTACCACGTACCTCACCTCTGGTAAATACTCTCTTGCTCACGACACG
>VFQS010001677.1_pt1 | contig 19673 bp, 17 predicted proteins | sample 3512361 | NCBI WGS metagenome assembly VFQS01 (sample SAMN10412375, study PRJNA504923) | tailings metagenome | isolation source: Relicate 1 Philex TSF3 active mining | place: Philippines
ATACCCCATTTCACCCCCTACAATGTGGGTTGCTTCAGCGGTGAACGGTACGGAGAGGATGCTCAGGATGCACCACAAGCGGATACGGCGCATACGTGGGGCCCATTTTCGAAGATTACTCTGCATAACCGATGCGTTAATTTTTTGGTAGTTTGGATATCAGCGTCTTTACTTTGACAATTTCCACCCGACGTTCTAAAGACGCCCTGAAACTATAGATGGAGCCATTCTCATCGTCGAGTCGGTCGGGTACTCCGACCTTGGCCTGTGTTTCACCAAAGGCCCTGTCTGTAATTTTAAACTGGCCATTTTCCAGATAGGGTAGGAACTGGCCCTTTTTATAGGTGCGGAAGAAATTCGCCACAGACATGATTCGACGGCGGCTGAGGATTTCGTTGAACAATGCTTCCGCCCGGGGGCTGGAGTATCCTTTCAGCTCGATTTCGATAAAATTCCCCTTACCCAGATAGTGAAGCAACTGGTCGGAGAACTCATAGAGCTTTTTCAGTTCGTCGCGTACCTCGCGCTCGAAGAAACCTTCCAGGTTGAGTACTTCCTCCAGATTTTTCCCGGAGGTGAACCGGTTTATGTACAATTTCTTTTGGGCATAATAGGCATTGTTCAGCGAAGCGTACTCCGTTTTAGTCACTGGAGACATGGACCTGCCGTCAGGGGAGCTGTTGTCAAAATACAGTAAGATAGGCAGGTTAAAATCTACGCGCTCCAGTTCCAGTTCGACGGTGATTTGGCTACCCAGGCGCTTGATATCGTCGTAACCGACCTCAAACTGGGCAGTTTCGGATTCATAGCCCTCGGCATTGCTCACGATGAGGTACGGTTTATCTGCGGAAACCTCGAACAGAAAATCGTTGGAGACGCTGTTCATCATATCCCCAACCCGCACCGTGTCCTTACCCTGGATTTCGAACAACTGTACTTGTCCGTTGGTCAAAGGCACATGGCCTGCCTCGTCGAAGAGGAGGATTTGGAGACTGACCTGCATATTTTCCTGGAAAAGGTTGACGCTCAACTCATCTTCCCAGGGATCCAGGTCTGTCAGGTCAAGCCATTGCACGTCGGACGAATAGTTTTTCTGCTGGGCGGTAACGCGGTATTTTTTGTTCCGCGCTAATTTGAAGTGAAACACATTGCTGTCTGGGTTTACGACTGATTCGACAGGGCGTTCCCCCTCGGGCGTGATTTCGTACAGGGTGATGGTCGAGCCGGCGAGGCTGGAGCTGTCTTTGCGCTGAAAAGTAAAGGCGTTGAGGGTTACATCGAGGTCAATATTGGCAAAGAAGATATCATAGCAGCACACGATTTCCCCATCTTCCGCTAGGATTGGGGTTGACCCTGCGCGATTGGACGAGAAGAGTGCCTTATCGCCTTCGGCATTGAGGCTGAAGAACACTTCATCATAGCTGGAATTGATGAGGGAGCCTGCCTCTTTGACCTTGCCCCAGGAGCCATCCGGCTTCAGTTGAGACTGAAATACGTCCAGGCCACCCCATCCAACGCGTCCATCTGTACTGAAGTAGAGTTGTTGGGCGGGCGTATGGAAGAAGGGGGCGAGATCATCGCCATCGCTGTTGACGGCGGTCAGGTTTTGTGCTTCGCTGACATCGCCATTGTCCAGGATGGGCCCTACCCAAATATCGAGGCCCTGTTTGCCGCCCGGGCGGTCGGACGCAAAAAAGAGCCACTGCTTGCCGCTTGCGTCCACGCCCACTGCAGGCTGCGTGGAAGTAGTTTGCGGAAGGTTGATACCCAGGCGCAGAGGGCTGCCCCATTCTGTTGCATGGATGCGTTCCCTGTAGTACAGGTCGCAACGCATATCAGACGCATTGAGGTGCTCGCAAACTGCGTAATATACCCCGCTGTTATCGGGTGTGAACGCAGAATACGCATAGTGGATACCCGGTATATTGAAGCTGTCGCCGAGCAATACAGGTTCACCGGTACCAGCCCTTCGCAGGATGCGCAGCGAAAGGCGCTCCTCCTGTCTGGACGCTCTTTGGGGCGTTTTTTGCAGGTAGAAAGTCGTATAGGTAATGGTATCGCCTTGGAAGGTCGCTGCAAAATCCGAGTATTCGCCGTTCATGACGGAATCGGCGCGGTACGGGTTGGGGGCCCCCATCAGGCCTTTGCTTGCGAATTGGGTACTGTGCTCTGCGCGGTCACATTCCTCGAAACTTTTTTGCGCAAATACTTCCCACTCTTTCCTACCTGGGGCGGGGTTGGCGAGATACGCTGTATAGTCAGCTTTCGCCAGGGAATAAAACCCCATGCGGTGTCGAATCTGGCCCAGCCAGAGGCGCGCCTCTGGAAATCGGGCGGCGTCTTTCTCGAGTACTTTTACATAGCCTTTTTCTGCAGCCTTATTGGCATTGAAGTGCCGGGCGCACTCTGCATACTTAAACCACACCTGTGCGGCAGTGGTATCGTATTCCAACGCGGCTTCATAGAACTTCATCGCGGCGAAATAGTCTTTTCTCTGCATAGAGGAGTCCCCGGCAGTTAGCCATGCCCGCTTGGATTGGATGACCTGTGCATTGAGCGCAAAAGAAAACCCCAATAAAAAAAGACTGATGAAAAAAATCAGTTGCCTATTCATGGTTTAGAAACGGACTTTATGTATGATACAAACGGGGGCCTGATCGCGGGGGGGTTCGAAGGGACCCAAATCAAATCAACGGACAAATTTTGAGTTCCGGCAGCATTTGGTTGCGTTTCACCCGCGCCATCAGAAAGTGGATGAACACTTCGGGGCCGCTCCGATTGCGCGTAGCTACCGAGAATTCCGATACATTGATATCGTAGCTGAAGCCTACCCGCCAGTTGTTGTAAGACACTTCCATAGCGGGGGCAAGTGCTTCCGCAAAATCGTAAGAGCGGTAATTCCCCACGAATTGTACGGAAAGCTGCTTGCCAGGTTGCCGGTTGAGGTGCAGACGGGCACCCACCCCATTGAGCCACTGCCGGTATGTTCCCTGAAATTGCAACATAGTGTTATATACAATATCAAGATTATCAGAAATTTGAATGGTAGCCAACACATAAGGCGTAAATCGGATGGGCAGGGATATATCGTCCATATCGTCTTCTATGAAATTCTGAAGGGGAGTATTCATATGGTATATCCCTACGCCGGCATCTATCTTTGTACGTTTTTCCAGGTTGTCCACCAGTCGGTTGTCCACGCGGGTCTGGAAGCGCAGGTTCAATCCGGTATTGAGGTCCATATAAAAGTTGCGGCGGTTGGAAAAGTCTTCCTGGGTGGGCAGGGAAGGATCCATGGCCCCGGTGACCGGGTCGTATTGCGTATCGAAAAACAGACCGTTGTCGCGGAAACGGCGCTGTGCGGCGCCGAGCTGTGCCCCAAAGGTAGCGTAAAACTGGTCTGACAAGCGCTGGGTATAGGTTCCCGTAACGCTCAGATTAGTGAAATTAAGCCGGGAAACACCGCCCTGGTCGTAGTTGAAATCCATGCCCAGCGAAAAGAAGCGCCGATTTGCATTGGGATTGATGAGCTTCATCTCGGCGGCGAGGGTGAGCGTTCTGAAATCCACGGGAACCGAATGCCACTGGCTTCTGAAATTGGTCATTAGACGCGATTCCCCTGCAAAAATACCTGTCAGGGCAGGGCTTATGTTCATGGGGGCCGCATAGAACTGCGTGAAATGGATATCCTGGGCAGATACCCTTGTCCCGACTATCAAGGCCACCGCTCCGAAGAGCCATGTCAAACCCCGACTCATTGCATAATTGGCTCTCATTGGTATATTTTTGGTTCTTTTAGGTTGCACTATCCCGAAAATTAAGCGTTTTTTTTATTCCCCGCCCGATTACACCACACAAATTTAGGTTTTTTATCCCGCTCACTGTTAAAACATGCCGTTTCCCACCACAAATCAACCTTTTTCCTTAAAAAAAACCCGCTGGATACGTTCAACCCACCATTTGTTCTTTGGTTTTGCACAAAATCACCCTAAAACCAACCTTTTCCTAAATCCTTTGCATAAAACAGTGTTTTTACGCGCCCGGGTAGCCTGCAAATGAATAGTCAAAGCGAAAAAGTTCTCTATCTTGCATGAGTTTTCACGTGCAAGCCATCTAAAAATGTGTCGCAAATAAATTTGGAACACATTTTGATAGGTTTAATAGTAGGAATAACCAATCCATCTCATGAACAGGGCGACCTGCCCCCGGTATCCGCCGGGACATAGCCTGCCCCACAAAATATGAAAGAATGTATAATCTCAAAAAACTATCCGTGTGAAACAAAGACTTCTACTATCGTTCGTCCTTCTTCTACCCCTTCTCAACCTGCAGGCCAGAGTCTTGTTCGTGCGCCATGGGGGTATGGGCGATGGCAGTTCCTGGCAATCCGCTCTCGGCAGCCTTCCACTCGCCCTCTCAAAGGCTCGCATGGGGGATGAGGTCTGGGTAGCCTCCGGAACATATGTGCCCAGCCAAAACGACCGCAACGCTTCTTTTGTTATCCCCTCCGGCGTCAAAGTGCTGGGTGGGTTCTCGGGAAAGGAAACATCCGTCTCCCAAAGAGATTTCACTGTAAACCGCACGATACTGTCCGGCGAAATAGGCTTGCCCGGCACCATAGAAGACAACTCCTTCACCGTAGTCGTAGTCAGAAATGCCGCAGAGGGTACCCTTCTGGACGGCTTCGAAATATCCGGTGGCAACGCCAGCAACCCCATCCGCGAAGTCACCCCTTCCAACTGTGGTGGCGGCCTTTTCAACGACGCCACGGGTGGCAGCTCATCCGTGACCATCTCCAACTGCTTTTTCAAAGCGAACAAAGCCCTGTATGGCGGTGGCCTCTACAACAATGCCGGCAACGGGGACTGCAGTGGCACTAAAGTACTGAACTGCGATTTTTATAAAAACGACGCCAAAGTGGACGGCGGCGGTGTGTATAACCAGGGCGGCAGCGGCGTTTGCAACCTGCTGATAAAAAACTGCAACTTCGAAGACAACCAGGCATACTACGGCGCCGGTATCCTCAACCAGGCCATCTCGGGAGAAGCCAGTCCTACTATCGAAAACTGTACCTTTCTCGGCAATGCCTCCGTCGTCAGGGGTAGTCCGGTATATAACCACCGCGAGCAAAATGGCACCTGCAACCCCGTGTTGCGCGGTTGTCGGTTCGACAACAATACCGGGGCAGTAGGTACCAGTAATAATGTTGGAGGCAACTCTACTGGTCCCACTCAACAGCAAGAAGAAGTCAAAAAAAATAAGAAACCCATCACAATGCGGCCAACAACCGCCTATTAACAAATCATAACAGCTTAGATCCGACGATCTTTCCAAAGCGGCGATAACCGACTGGTTAGTCGCCGCTTTTTTTATGTAGGCTGCGCAAGGTCGAAGCCCTGCTCTTATTTCCACACCTCTTTGAAATCCACATTTCCACCCGTGAGGATCATCCCAATCCGTTTGCCGCGAAAGACTTCGGGATGCGCGAGCACAGCAGCAAAAGGCACCGCACAGGAGGGCTCAATGATGATTTTCATCCGCTCCCAGATGAGGTGCATCGCTTCCAGGATACCTTCTTCGGAAACGGTGTATATCTCTTCCAGGTGTTCCCGAAGAATGGCAAACGTCTTTTCCCCCAGGTTGGTGCGAAGGCCATCTGCTATGGTGTCTGTGCTGGCATTCGTTTCAATGTGGCCGCTGTGGAAAGAACGCCAGGCATCGTTGACGCGCTCGGGCTCAGCACCGTACACCCGCGCATCCGCTGCAAAGTAGCGGGTCGAGAGGGCCGTACCGCTCATGAGCCCCCCACCGCCAACGGGTGCTATGAGGGCATCCAGACCCGGAGTATCTTCTATCAACTCGAGCGCCGAAGTGGCCTGGCCAGCAATGACGTTATAGTCGTTGTACGGATGGATGAACCAAGCTCCGGTATCCGCTACCACGCGCTCCAGGGCCTCTTCGCGAGCGGCTTGCGTAGGTGCACAAAAGATGATCCGGGCCCCATAGCCCTCGGTGGCTTTCTTCTTGATTTCCGGCGCATTTTCCGGCATGACAATATACGCAGGGATACCCAACACCTGCGCAGCCCGTGCAACCGCCTGCGCATGGTTACCTGACGAATGCGTCGCTATGCCCCGCCTGCGCTGCTCCTCGGTGAGGCGCAGCGCAGCACTCGCCGCACCCCTCATCTTGAAAGCCCCGATTTTTTGGAAGTTTTCACACTTGAAGAACAGAGAAGCACCCGACATGCGGTTGAGGGTCTCACAGGTCAACACCGGTGTGCGGTGGATGAGCGGGCGGATGGCCTCCGCCGTCGCGAGGATATCCTCGCGGGTGGGCACGTGGTCTAAGGGTTGGATCGTCATAGCGCTGTACCTTTTCAGGATTATTTGTATTTTTCCATCAAAAATACACAATTATGGCGCGTTTGTACAGCCTTCTCTTGTTCGTCCTGCTCGGTTTTCCATCTCTTTCCCAATCCCCTCTGCTGGATATCCTGAATAGGTTGCCCGCCGGCATGGATACCCTGATTGCACAGTCTGACAAGTACCGCATACAGATTGTCTATACCCAGATTGACCGCGATGCCCGCAACCGGCCGCACTTCCGCACCTTTGCGTTTGGGGATACAGCCCAGTACTTCAATCCGGCAAGCACCGTGAAAATGCCAGCCGCTTTTTTAGCTATGGAAAAAATCCGGCAACTGCGCATCCTGGGGCTTGATAAACACAGCACCATGCGCATAGGGGCCGCACGGCCCCCGCAGACCGCAGTCCAATCCGACAGCACGGCACGGGACGGGCTGCCCTCCGTGGCCCACTACGTCAAAAAGATTTTTTTAGTCAGCGATAATGATGCGTTCAACCGACTCTATGAGTTCCTCGGACAGGGGTATATCCATGAGCAGTTGCGGGACAAAGGCTATGCGCGTACTCGTATCGTACACCGCCTCTCCGTACCGGGCTTTGACTCGGTAGCCAACCGCTACACCAATCCTGTTTCTTTTTACGACACAGACGGCTCCCTGCGCTACCACCAGGGCGAAGTGTTCAGCAAAGCCGAACCGCTCGATATGGCCTTGGGCTCCCAAATCGTCGGCACAGGACATATCAACAACCGGGAAGAACTCGTACAGCAACCCTTCGACTTTAGCTTCCGCAACTATGTGGGGCTGCGCGAGCTCCACGATATGCTTCAGGCAGTGATGTTCCCCGAAGACGTGCCTCCGGCGCGCAGGTTTCAACTCAGCGACGAGGACTACGATTTTTTATACAAAACGATGTCCATGCTGCCCCGCGAATCGGACTACCCAAAATACGACCCCGCGGAATACTACGACAGCTACGTCAAATTTTTCCTCTACGGCGACCGCCAGGACCCCATGCCCGGCGATATCCGCATCTTCAACAAGGTGGGCACCTCTTACGGCTTTTTGACCGATATCGCCTATGTAGCCGACCTCCGCAACTCCGTAGAATTCATGCTGGCCGCCACTATCTACGTCAATGCAGATGGCATCCTCAACGACAACCGCTACGAATACGACGAAACAGGTATGCCCTTTTTATCTAAACTAGGACAGGCCGTCCACGCCTACGAACTCCAGCGCCCCCGAAGGCGGAAACCGGACTTGAGCGCATGGAGGAAGGATTGACAGGACTGCGTTACGCCTGGCTGCCCTCCACCGCATGCAGGGCAGCCTGAAACGCAGCTATAGATACCTGAATATCCTCCGTCGTTGTCATCCACGAACAGACGCTGATGCGGATAATCCTCCTGCCCTTCCAAAAGGAACCGCCTACCCAGCAGGTGCCGTCCTGTTGAATACGGGCCAAGACCTGGTCGGTGCGCTCGTCATTCTCACAGGCGACGGCTACCTGATTGAAGACTACGTCGTTCAGCACCGTGAACCCCTTGGTGGAAGCTAGCCCTTCGGCGAACTGTACCGCCCGGCGGTGCAGTTCGTAGATCATCTGGTCGATCCCCTGCACGCCGAGGTATTTCATCGTGGCCCAAAGTTCTACAATCCGGGCTCGTCGCGACATTTCGGGCGTGTAGAGCATCCCGTCGCGATGGTCGCTGAGTATGATGTAGCCGGCGCTCATGTGAAGGGCGCTGCTCAGCGCTTCCTGGTCGGCACAAAGTATAATCCCCGAATCATATGGCGTATTGAGCGTTTTATGCCCATCCACGGCCCAGGAATCCGCATACTCGATACCGACGGTGAGTGCTTTTAAGGAGTCCACCGCAGCCGCCCAAAGTCCAAAGGCGCCGTCAATATGTATCCAGGCCCCTTTTTCTTTTGCCTTCCGGCATATTGCGCCAAAGTCGTCGAAGGCTCCGCTGTTTACATTTCCCGCCTGGAGGACCAGCAAGGTAGAAGAGTCCAGTTCCGGGATTTGTTCCGGAATGATACGTCCCTGGGCATCGGTTTCGACCCACTCTACGCAATCCAGTCCAAAGCCGAGCAGGCTGACCATTTTCAGGATAGTGGAATGAGCTTCCTTGCCCAGCACTATGCGCAAAGGGGGTGCCTGGGCCAAGCCTTTTCGGTTGACATCCCAACCCTGGTTTTGCAGGAGCCGGTACCTTCCTGCTGCGAGCCCACACAGATTGGCCACAGAAGAACCACTGACGAAGCCCGCCACGACATCGCCAGGCAGATGGAAAGAAGTGCGGAGCCACCCTTCTACGACTTGCTCCAACTTGGCGGCAAGAGGCGAAAGCACATACATGGCACTCACCTGATCCCAGAACGTAGCCAATAGCTTGGCGGCCTGTCCGGCAGGCACCATATTCCCGGTGACGAACCCGAAGTAACGAGCCCCCGTAGTAGCTACCGTCGCCGGGGCACCCTGCTGCTGCAGGAGGTGCAGCACCTCTTTTGCCTCCGCCGGTAGTTCGGGAAGCGGTTCTTCGAAGTACGACAGACCGGCAATCGCCTCTCCTTCCGGGAACACCCTGCGATCGGGGATACTGTACATGTACTGCAAGCCGTGCTCCAGCACCTGCCGGAATAAGGACGGGTCGCCCCGTTCTTCAAACATCCTTCGTTGGATAGTAGTCATACAACGTATTTTAGTGAAATGAACCCGGCGAAATGGATTAGACTTGTTGCGAGGGGGGATCACCAGGGGGTCCAATCCATTGCAAATATAGCGACCCAAAGCAAGCACCAGAAGAAAATCCTGAAGGCGCTAAGCCATAGTGTAAATAGTTGGTGTAAAGTTCAGAGGATAAGGGATTTTAAGAGACAGGAACTGCAGGGGCGCTATCGGATCTGTGCAGATAGGGAAACCAGAAGCCAACCAGATTGATTAGTATCATGATACCGGAGAAAAAATACAGCCCCAGCATCGCCCCGATACTGAGGTGCATGAGGATAATACTTAAAACCCAGGGTTTCCGCAATAGTCGGATGCGGACCCCAACAGGGTACAACAACTCCAGCAGTACCGTACTTATTCCGACCACCGTCAGCAACCCCGGGTAAGGGCTCCAGAAGTCGGGGTTCAAAAGCCCGGTTTGGTTGTAGCTGTGCAGGGATTTCCAAATGGCCTCGCCATTCCACCAGGTGGGCCCCAGCGCCTTGGCCAAACCAGAGAAAAAGTAGGCGAGGCTCCAGTGAGCCTGAAACAATCCGATAAAAAACCGACTGTCTGTTGGCCCGGCAGAGGACCTACGCCTGAAATAGTTATCCAGGCTATAGTACTTCCCAACCGGAAAAATCAGCATGTAAAAAAGGCAGATGGAAGTCATGAAATCCACGCCGTAAACAAAAAGTTCGATCGAATACATGAGTACCAGATGGGCCGATAAGGCAATTGTAGCCGATAATCGAACCCCCAACCCCAATGCCAGCGTACAAAGCGAGAGCACATACAAACTTACGACTGAGATCAAAACGGTATGGAACCCCACCGGGATATACTTGTTCACAAAGCGCTGCAAGTCCAGTATGGTGGGCACCAACGCATCGGTATGGGCATCCAGGATGTCGGGATACACCAACGCTTCCTCGCCCCAGAACGAATAAAAATCGGGGAGCATGGATAGGAAGTGGAGCAACAGGAACAGACTACCCAGTATCCGGAATCCGGGGAGCCAAACTGGATTAATTTGATTCGCCGGAGGCAGTATCTTATCGAGGGTATCCGTCACGAACGACATAGGCAAATTTCTTTACGGGAACGAGACTGGGCGAGGGGGCAGCCCCTGAACTCGCTTCTTTTAAGGTAGGGACTTCGAGGATGTAGTAGCCGGTAAACGTGCTATCGCAGGCCAAGGCTTTGCCCTTAAGGGAAAACGCCGCTACATTTTTCAATACCAAATCCAGGTAATCTTCCTGGAGGCTGTCTATGGGGCTTGTCGTACGGCCTATAGGGTGCTTGTACTTGAGATAGTCTATATAAGCCCCTCTCAATCCGCTGTATCGGTTTTCTGCTTCCAACGACTGGAATTCGGGGTAAAAGGCCTGCCCGCAGTTTTCGGTGATGACAAAGCCCGTACTGCGCACATTGAAGCCGAAAAAACCATATCCGGTCTCAAGTCCCGTTATTCGGCCATAGGCCAGAAAGGCAGGGTGGCGGATTATCCTGCTCAAGAGCGTATCCAGACGGGTTCCTTTCCGGTCGAAAAATTCCACATGTGTCTCCCTCGTCATCACGGCATTGTTGAAGACCAAAAATCCGAGGTGGATACAGAAAAAAATAAGCAGTAAAGCGCGCTTCATTGGATATCGGTTGAGGTAGGAAAACAGTCTTGTGGCGAGGGGGCAGCGAGAAGAGAACAAAAGCAGCTTATCGCCCCCTCGATGATTCCCCTCGCCACAAGTCTGTTTACTTAGAATCTGCGTATTTGGCCAGGATGGTGTTCATACGGGCAAAGTTCGGATCCAGGTCTGTGATGGACACCCCGGTTTTGATCACGTCATAGTGAATCGCCTTTTCGTCTACAGCCATAACAAATGCCTTTTTATTCACAACCCAGTTGGGGTTGGCCCCCTTTTTCCCCTGTAGGACTACTGGTTGCAAGGGCATCTCCCCTGCTGCCTGAAGGTCTCTTACATTGTACGCAGCTTTGAGAATGTTGGAAATAGCCTGTTTGTCTGCATCGAGGATACGGGAATCCGGAGCCACCTGATAGAGCATTTTCCCCAGGCGGGTAACGCCTCCGCCTGGCATAGTGGTGAAAGAGAGCAGGGCAAGTACTCCCAAAAGGAACGTAGGGAAAATCAATTTGCGCATAGTGAAGTAAATTTAGTGGTTAATAATCTATGGGTGAAAGGGGCTTTACACCCCGGGATAATGCTTCGATGAGAAAATACCTTCCGTTCTATATTTTTACAAATAGGTAAAATATTATTTGGAATAAATTAATATTTTATAAAGATATTTACCCAATCTGTCCTTTTCAACTGTTTTAGTTTTAATTAACGAATATACCGGAGATTTAGGAAAATTTTAATAGACTTGTTGCGGGGGTCAGCGAGGAGGCTTTTTTCCCTCTTAGCCGACCCCTCGCAACAAGTCTAAAGAACACTGCTATGACCAGAAAGACCGGTACACTTTTTTTCCTCGCCCTTTTCCTTGCTCCCTTCAGCACTTCGGCACAGGAAGGGACCCCCATTTTCAGGGCAGGGGACGACGGGTATGCTTGCTACCGAATCCCTGCCATCGTAACGACTACCCAGGGAACGCTCCTGGCCTTCGCGGAAGCACGCCGCAAAAATTGCGGCGATGCAGGCGATATTGACCTAGTGCTCAAGCGATCGGCGGATGGCGGGAAGAGCTGGTCGGCGATGCAGATTGTATGGGATGATGCCGACAATACCTGCGGGAATCCCGCTCCTGTGGTGGATCGCCAAACAGGCGATATCGTCTTGCTTTCGACCTGGAACCTCGGAGAAGACCACGAACCGCAAATCATTGAGGGCAAGAGTAAAGATACGCGCCGTATTTTTGTACTCCGTTCCGGCGACGAGGGGGCGAACTGGTCAAATCCGCGGGAAATCACGCCCGACGTAAAACAGCCCGACTGGACCTGGTACGCTACCGGCCCCTGTAATGGCATCCAACTGCGGCACAAACCCTACAAAGGGCGTCTGATTATCCCCTGTGACCATATCGAGGCAGGTACCAAAAAATATTTTTCCCACATCATCTACTCCGATGACGGTGGTAGCTCCTGGCAACTTGGCGGTACGACCCCCAGCGACCAGGTTAATGAGTGCAGCGTGGCCGAACTCCCGAAAGGAATCCTGATGCTCAACATGCGAAACTACAACGCCACCCGCGTGCGCCAGGTAGCTACCAGTCGCGACGGGGGCCAGTCCTGGTCTGTACCGCAGCCGGACAGCACCCTGGTCGAGCCTGTCTGCCAGGCGAGCTTGCTGTGGTATGACCACAAAGGGCACAAGCCTTTCCTCACTTTTTCCAACCCCGCTAACCAAAAAGCCCGGAACCGGATGACCGTGCGCATCTCCTACGACCAAGGCAAAACCTGGCCCCTGTACACGCTCGTTCACGAAGGCCCTTCCGCCTACTCCAACCTGGTGGTTTTGCCCAATGGCAATTTAGCCTGCTATTACGAGGGTGGGCAAAAAAGCGCCTATGAGCGCATCGTTTTCAAAGAGCTGTCGTTCGACGAGTTTAAATAGAAGAACTCGAGAGGTCAAAACCATTCAAAACTCCCCTACCGATAGGGTATAACCTGCCCCCTGGGTATTAGGACAACTCACCGCGATTCGAAGGTCGCCGGCTTGTTCGGGCGTACCTTCCCACTCGGTACCGCTGGCCAGAAGTACTTTGCCGGCAGGGTCGGAGATGCGCAGCATACAGCCAGCAGGCGATTCTATCCGAATCACAACTGTTTGATACTGGCGCAGGCGAAGCAGGTAGTTTCGCGGCTGCGCACCCTGAAGGGTTCCCTTTAGCTGGGTTGCATCGCCGTTGTAGTAGATGCGGTCGCCGTCGGGTTGGGCCACCCTACCTGCTGCCGGGCTGCCCTTGGCAGCCATCTGCCGGGTCAGGTCTTCCCGGTAGCGCAGGCTGCGCATCAGGATTTCGTTTTCAGCACCGGGCTCGGGGGTGTATTCCTCAAAAGGCAGGTCCTCGAGTACCACGTCGGAGGCATCCTGCAGGACGCGCTTGCGCTGAAGGGCTGCAAACAGGCTTCCCGACCCATCGAAGTACAAACGGGACTCCTGTGCACAGGGCCCCGGCTCGTCGGGGCTGCAGCGCTTGTACACGACGATTTCGCGGTACAGGGCCGGCCGGCCACTGTCGTCCAGGTACAGCCATTCATAAGTTTCTTTGCCCAGCCCCGCATAGGTCAAGGCACTGCGGATAAGCCGCAGACGGCCCTCCCGCTCGAAGCCTTCCAATTTGCCACTGCCTTGCGCATTTTTGTACGGCGAGGCGACCCGGCCGGGCTCCCCCGGGTCAGAAAAGGCAGTCACCAAAGTATCCCATACAGCGGTGCGGGGCAGGTCTGTTGAGACGGGCGCATCCTCAGCCAGTCCGCTTGCAGGGGAGGAAGCAGCAGGAGTATCTTTTTTGCCTTTACACGCCAGCGCCAGGGCAAAAAGGGACATAGAGATGAAGAAAAGGGAAATATATCGGGTACGCATATCGAAAAAATGGATTATCGTTTCAAGAGGGCAAAGAGCGGATGGGAGTATTTCCAGACGAAGAAATAGGCCGTCTGCCGTGCCCCGAATTGCCGGCGTATCGCTTCGACTTCGGGCAACATGCTGCCTTCGAAGTCGAAATGGTCCAGGCCCAGCTCCCGGTGTGCAAAACATATTGCCTGCCAGAGTATCCATATACCGGCGCCACTGCTGCGCAGCGCGGGGTCGTCGCCCGATAGGTGGTAGTAGGCCGAGTGGGTATCCCAAATCAAGTAGGCAGCAGAATGGGTACGGCCCTGTGGATCCACGGCAAAGAAAATTTGCCTCTGCCCCCGCTCTGCGAGTGCCGCATCGTGCCTGAGAAATGCCTGTTTGGAGAAAGGTGGTTTCAGCCCTTTTCGGGCAAAGCTCAGGGCATTCAGCGCAAAAAAGCGGTGGGCATCGTCCGAGTACTCCAGACGTACGCGTTCCTCTGCCTTCAATATGTTGCGCCGCATGTTGCGGTTGATTCCCCGGAAAACGGCGTCTGTATTTTGGATGTTCAGCAAATAGGTGTAGCGCGTTTCCTGTCGAAACCCATTCCAATAGAAAGGAAGCCAGTTTTGCAGGCGGTAGTGGAAATTTTGCATGAACCCGTCGAGGCGGGGCATCTTTACGAGGAGTTCCTGAAGTACAGCATGTTGCGCGCCCAGGTCTTTGGAGGGGGTGGCTTCCCAGGGGCCCATGTATTTGACAAAGGGAGGCATGGTGGCATAGCGGAAACCCCATTTTTTTTTCACAAAAAATGGCCAGACTGCAACGGGGTCGGCGGCGTCGCCCGAGAGCACAGCCGACCAGGAGCCTCCTTCGCATACGGCGTCCAGGTACCAGTCCTGGTAAAAGACGGGCAACTGTGTCTGTCGTTGACAGAAAAGGCGGTAGGCGGTTTGCTGATCCTCCATAGCAGTCTGTTAAACCCGCTGCAGGATGCTGAGTCCGTCGCGCAGGGGCAGCATGAGGGTAGTGACGCGGGGGTCGGCGGCTACTTTTTCATTGAATTCCTGCATGATGCGGGTATCTTTATCGGGATGGGGGTTTGTGATTTTCCCTCCCCAGAGCACGTTGTCTGCCAGCAGCAGACCGCCGGGCCGTACGCGGTCTACTACGAGGTCGAAGTAGTGGGCGTAATCCTGTTTGCCGGCATCCATAAAGACGAAATCAAAAGGCACCGGCAAGCAGGGTATCCGTTCCTGGGCCTGCCCGATATGGAGTTGGATGGCTTCTTCCTTCCCGGCCAGGCGGATGTATTTGCGGATGAGGGCCTCGTGTTCCGGATTGGCTTCAATGGTGTGCAGTACGCCGCCCGGGGCCAGGCCTTCGGCAATACAAAGGGCCCCATAACCGGTGAAGGTACCGATTTCGAGCGCGTTGCGGGGCTGGAGCAAGCGAGAGAGCAGGCTCAGCAGGGCGCCCTGCAGGGGGCCGCTCATCATTTGAGGGGCCAGAGTTTTGAGGTGTGTCTCACGCTCCAGGTCGTAGAGCAGCCTGGACGGAGGCTGCGAATGCGCCGTGCAGTAGTCGTACAGGTTTTTCAGAGGAAATTGCATAACTGCGTATCCGTTAACCGCCCCGCAGGTGTTGGAGCACGAGGGCAGGCAGGTGAAAAAGTTGCAGAAGTACCAGGATCACCGTAATCACCAGTAGGCGGTGCGCCACGATACCGGCTTTGGGGTGCGTAGCGGCAAAATGGGCGGTGACATAGCCCCCAACGCCCTGGCCTACGGCGATGGCAAGGCCGACCGGCCAGTTGATCATCCCCTTGGCCTGGAAAAGAAGGATGGCCAGCGTCGTATAGATGCCCGTCACCGTAACTTTGACGACGTTGCTTTCAATGATGCTGTAACGGGCCACCAGTACCATCAAGGCCAGGAAAAAGACCCCCATCCCCAGTTGGATGAAGCCCCCGTAAAAGCCCAGGGCCAGAAAACAGGGCACCGCTATCCAGAGCGACATTTTTTTGGTGGGATCTGTTTCCCGTAGCCAGCGCTCGGGCTTTATCCAGATCACGAACAGCATGAACACGAGCAAAAACCGGAATACCTGGATAAACTGCTCATTGCTGATCCACACAGCCACCCACATGCCGAACACCGACCCCGCTACCATCAGCCCGATAATCCACCAGCTGCGGCTAAGGTCGAACTTCCCGCTGCGGTGGTAGGCTCCTACGCTGGCATAGCTCTGTGCCGCTATGCCGATGCGGTTGGTGGCGTTGGCCGCACCCCCCGGCAACCCAATCAGCTCGGTGAGGATAGCCAGTGTAATCGCCGATCCATTGCCCGCCAGCGTATTGACCGCACCTGCAGCTACACCGCCCAGGGCAGACAGCAAGTAGTGGTACCAGCTCAAATCTTCCATTTAGTGGATGGTTTGGCAGAGTTCGAGCAATACCCCGTTTGCGCTTTTCGGGTGCAGGAAGCAGACCAGCTTCCCGTCGGCCCCGCGCTTGGGTATCTCGTTGAGGAGCTGAAACCCCTGAGCCCGGAGCCGCTCCATTTCCACATAAATATCGTCCACTTCAAAAGCGATGTGGTGCAGGCCTTCTCCCCTTTTTTCAATATATCTGGCGATAGCACTCTCGGGCGCAGTGGCTTCCAGCAACTCGACTTTGGCTTCGCCCGCATGAAAAAACGAGGTTTTCACATGCTCGGAGTCCACCGTTTCTTCCTTGTAGGGCATACTGCCCAAGAGCTGCGCAAACAGGTCGTTGGCTGTTTGAAGGTCTTTTACGGCAATACCTATATGTTCCAGGCGTAAAAACATGCGCGTATTTTTTTCTCAATGTCTGAAACGTTTTTGACATGCGCAAACCAGACTTCAAGGGGAACGGAAAATTTTGCTTTCATACCATATAAACAATTGCGTTATCTTTGCGCGTCGTCAGACTTGTTGCGAAGGGAATCCTCAAAGGGTCAAAAAGGCTCTTTTTTGCCTTTCTCGCGGACTCTCGCAACAAATCTGTTTTTTCGACAGGCGCATCAAGGCAGTCGCCTGCGCCCGTCTTTAAGATAAAAATCAGGTACCATGCTCAACACCGTAATCACAGGAATAGGCTCGTATATCCCCCCTGTAGAAGTGACCAACGAGGATTTTCTCAATCATGAGTTCTATACCGAAGACGGGCAACCTATCACCGCACCGACTTCTGAAGTAGTGCATAAGCTGGAAGCCATCACCGGCATCCGCGCACGCCGCTATGCGGAAAACAACCAGAATACATCCGATATCGCCGCCATAGCGGCCCGCCATGCGGTCGAAGATGCCGGCGTGGACCCCGAAACCATAGACCAGATTATCGTCGCCCAAAATTTCGGCGATATGTTGCCCGGCTCCTACCAGCCCGATATGCTGCCCAGCATAGCCTCCCGCGTGAAATATGCGTTGGGCATCAAAAACATACACTGCGTCGCATACGACGTGATTTTCGGCTGCCCGGGATGGATACAGGGCTTCATACAAGCCGATGCGTATTTTAAGGCCGGAGTAGCCAAAAAGGCATTGGTCATCGGGGCGGATACCCTTTCCCGCATCACCGACCCGCACGATCGCGATGCGATGATTTTTGCAGACGGCGCCGGGGCAGTCGTACTCGAAGCCCGCGAAGAACCCCAAAAACGAGGCGTATTAGCCACCGCTGCCATCACCCATTCCCAGGAGGATACATACTATCTGAAAATGGACGGGTCCTATAAACCCGGCCAGGACGAAAAACAGCGCTATATCAAAATGCAGGGCCGGAAAATTTACGAATACGCCCTCACCTACGTCCCGCAAGCCATGATGGAATGCCTCAAAAAAGCGGGAATCGAAGATATTCACGAAGTGAAAAAAATCTTCATCCACCAGGCCAACGAAAAAATGGACGAGGCGATTATCAAACGCCTCTTCCGCCTCTACGGCGCGCGCGACTACGATACCATGGTGGCGCCCATGAATATCCACGACCTGGGCAACAGCTCCGTCGCGACTATCCCGACCCTGCTCGACATGGTCTATCGCCGCGCTATCCCCGGTCAGGAACTGAACGAGGGCGACCTCCTGCTCTTTGCCTCCGTAGGAGCGGGTATGAACATCAATGCCATCGCCTATCGCTACTAAGGCCTGCCCGCCAAAAGCCGGCCACCGACCCAGACGTTTTTTACCATCCCTTGGCCAAGAGATGCAGGGCTCGTATCGCAGGGGTTGCCCGTGAGGGCAACCATATCGGCTACGTATCCCGGCCTGAGCTTCCCTTTGAAGGCTTCTTGCCCGTCGGCGACTGCCCCGCCGACCGTGTACGCGTACAGGGATTCCTCTGCGGACACCGCTTCCTCCGGGTTGACGGGTTCGCCCAGGTAGTCTTTGCGCTCCATAGCTGCCCGGATACCGCTCAAGGGACCAAAATCGCGCACCACGGGCGCGTCGGAGGAGAACGCCAGCGGAATGCCGGCATCGAGCATCTGCCGATAGGGATAGACCAATCTGCGGAACCCCTCATCGAGGTAGAGCCGGAAATTTCGCCCCAATTCCGTCAGGAAGATGGGCTGGCTGACTACGATAATGCCCAAGGCTTTCATGCGCCGCAGATGCTCCGGGGAGGGCAGTCCAACGTGTTCTATCCGGTGCTGCAGGTGTGCGTTTTTGACCTGTTTGAGCCGTTCATAGACCTCGATGACCTGTTCTATGGCCCGGTCGCCAATCGCGTGCGTGGCGATGCGCCAACCGGCCTCCTGGCACTGGCGGGCGCGGTCTAAAAAGGTATCGAAAGGCAGGTGCAGCAAGCCGGTTTCATCGGTGCCGGGGTAGGGCCTCGACAGAGCAGCAGTCTTACCGCTCAGCCCGCCATCGGCAAAAAATTTTATCGTATCTACCTGAAGAAGGCCCTCCCCAGGTGCTCCGCAAAGCGTTTTTGGCTTCCTTCCATCCGGCAGCCGGACGGGGAATATGTTCATGCGCACTTTCAGCAGTCCCTCGGCGTCGAGCTCCTGATAGGCTTCCCACTGCTCAGGAGTCACCTCCGGGTCGGTCGCGGAGCAGATGCCCTCCGACAGCAGTCTTTCCTGCGCCTCGAGAATCATCTCGCGGTATTCGGAACGGGAAAAAGGTGGGATTTGGGCAGCCAGGAAGCGCAATGCTTTTTCGTACAGCACGCCGTTGGGCGTCCCATCGGCAAAGCGCCCAATGGCACCGCCTTCCGGGTCGGGCGTATCCTTGGTGAGGCCTGCCGCGCGCAGGGCTGCCGAGTTGGCCACTACGACGTGGGCGCAGGTACGCATGAGCTGGCAGGGCCGGTCGGGCAGCACGCGGTCCAATTCCGCACAGGTAGGAAGTACTGCTGTGGGCCAGAGCGCCTCGTTGAACCCACGGGCTAGTACCCATTGCCCGGCAGGGGCCTGGCGGCCAAAGCGTTCCAACTTCTCGAGCAGGCGCTCCTTTGAAGCCACACCCCGCAGATCCAGAATCCTGGATTGCAGACTACCCACCTTCCACACGTGAATATGGGCATCGTTGAAGCCCGGAAAGACCTGCACGCCACCCATGTCCTGCAAAATGGATCCGGGAAACTGCAGCAGAAGCGCATCCGGGTCTCCCGTAGCTACGATGCGGCCCTCACGGACCGCGAGCGCCGACACCCCGGGGCAATCCACATCCAGGGTATGAAACCGCGCATTATGGAAAATTGTGGTGGGCCTAGGTTCGACCACGTTACAATCGTCATATTTTTTTGCGTCCGGGTATTGCATATATATAAATACATTTTTTAAATTTGCATCCGCTTAGATAAGCAAGCCACCCTAGCTCAGTTGGTAGAGCAACGCATTCGTAATGCGTGGGTCGGGAGTTCGAGTCTCCTGGGTGGCTCTGTAAAAGGCAATCCGTTCAGACGGGTTGCCTTTTTTTTGACTTGTTGCGAGGGGTCAGCGAGGAGGAAAAAAAGAGTCATTTTTTGTCCACACGAAGGCTTTTTGAGGGAGTATAGCCGCGCTATATGACCGAAAAAAGGCACAGTGTGGGCGAAAAAGGG
>VFQS010001678.1_pt1 | contig 19671 bp, 20 predicted proteins | sample 3512361 | NCBI WGS metagenome assembly VFQS01 (sample SAMN10412375, study PRJNA504923) | tailings metagenome | isolation source: Relicate 1 Philex TSF3 active mining | place: Philippines
GTTTGCAAAAGTATTTGTTCCTGATGTGTTTTGAAAGTTCCCATCCAACCGTAAGTGGGTTCTCAAAGCTTCTGATTCAACACCTATTACCTTTGTATCCCCTATATTTTTTGAAATCTCATCCAAAATTTTTGTGGTATTTGGATACTCTAAAGTCATTTTTGAAAAAGATTTATTTGGCAATTGGTAAAGTTTTCCTGTAAGTTCAACTTCTCCAAAATCAATAATATCTAAATCTTCAAAAATTATCTTAAGCCTCATGTCAGGAGTAGCTGATAGTATTAATATATCTTCAAAATTTGGGAATCTGAGTTCAACTACCACTAGCTTAAATGGTATATCTTCTTTATACACTATATATATTTCATCAGATTTCAATAGCCTACCTAAATGGTTCAATGATAACTCGCTGATATAATACTCATCTTTGTAATCAAAACTTATAGGATTTTTTATTTTAGCTAATTGATTTTCAGTTGGTTCATAATTACTTACTTTTTCAATAATTGTCTCAGAATAACTTTTTAATCTTTCGCTACTTGCTGTAAATGCTTTTAAAGAGTCGAGAGTAACTTCATAAAGCTTTTGAATCTTATCCATAGGGTCCTCATCGAAAATCAAACGAGAATGATTTGGAAAATCGTTCATCAATGCTGAATCGTGCGTTACAAGTAACAAATCATCTGAGTTTAAGGCGTTTCTAAAATTTTCAAAATAATTGGAAATCAAATATTTATCATTTTGAGATATGCTGTATTTACTATGAATCCCCTCATTCCCTTCCTCAAGTCCCTGAAGAATCTTTCTGACTTTGTTTCCAAATCCATTTTCATAATATTTTTTTATATCTTCATTAAGTTTGCTACAACTGAAAGTTGGTCTTTGGGTCAAAATATTGAACTTAATACCTGCCAATTGAAATTCCTCTGCTTTTTCGTTAAGTAGGTTATGCCGTGGGTAAGCAATCACAGTGCCTTTTCTGAACTCCTTGTTGTCAATTAAAAAATGTAGTAGCTCTGTGCTTTTTCCTGTTGCTGTAGGTGCTTTAAAAAGGTTTTTTCCACCCTCCTTGAAAAAATTTATATATTCTAATTCGAACTTATTTTCGATTTGTGTTATTGTTTTTAGCTGCGGGTTCAATTGGTTTTCTCCCAAAAATTTAGTTTTGATATTTATATGATTCTTTTTTATATGTGAAAGATATTTTGGATAGTGACTTGGAGCATCAGGATATAGACTTCTTAAAGGTGGTTCATTAAAGACCCTTCCGATTTCTCTTTTTTCCAATACCCACTTGTGAATGATTCTATCTTTTTCAATATCATTTATATCAGGATTAATTCTTATTGATTCTCTCCATTTTTTAGTTCCTCCACTTATTGTAGACATAAAGTGGTATAAACGAAATAATTCATTGTGGTATATTTTCTTCTCTATTAGTAGAAATGCTTTAAGTATTGGGCAGAAGCTTATTGCTTCTTCCCAATCTGCTGCTGTCCACCTTGGGAGGGACGCTTTTTTTGTTTCTTCTTTATATATATTATTAGAGGAAACAGTTTCCCGGTCTTTTACTCTTTTCTTTAGATTTTTACTGAATGCTTTCTCTGCATAGTTTATGATATCTTTTGTATCTATAAAGCTTTCCAAAATATCTAAACTAACAAATGAATTATTGTTGGAATAGATAATAGTATTACCTCCATAAAAATACCTGTTTTCATCAATTGTACCTATATCAATGACTTTATCTTTATCTCGAACTAAATCAGGAAACTTGGAGTAGAGAAAATGAAATATTGACCTTCTATATAACTTATCTTTATCTGATTCAAGGGAAAGAGCCTCTGCTAGGTAATATACCACTCTAAACCGCAGTGCATCATCTAACCCTGTTCTATGAGAAGGATTACTTTTTGTACAATAAATGAGGTTTGGAAACCCTATTACATCTCTCAGTCTGTCAATTACTTCCCTAGGAGGGATATTTGTTTTTTCTTTTCCATCAAAATCAAGAGCAATGATTTGCCATCTCACAGCCGTTGAATTGTCTTGGATTTTTTTACCCTCAGCACTTATCAATGCATCGTGGATACACGAATTGAAACCGTGGTTTTTCTCACCTATCAAGACAGATAATTCCTCTGCGGAATATATCTTAGGAAATGAATCGACTATATACTGTCTGTCTTCTCCAACACGGTCAGTTTTGGGGAGAGGAAAAGAGGTTACTTGTGCTATTATCATCTCCTCACTATTTTAATTCCACTAAATTCCTCCCCAACCTTCGAAGCAATTTCCCACTTACTCTTTACTCTCTTGTGTTTTAGGTAAGAAACTAAATCCTCTTCAAAAAAATAAAGCTGTTTACCTATTCTTGAATAGGGAAATTCTGCACTGTTAACATACCTGTACAAAGTACAAGTTGAGACATTTAAAAAAATAGCAGCCTCTTTTAAAGAAAGAGGTTTTAGGGAATGAGTTACTTTCTCCTCCTCTAATGAATTTAAATAATTGATTTCCTCTCGAATAACCTCTCGGATTTCATCGATAATTTGATTTGATAATATTGACATACTTTTTTTTCCACAAATAAATAGTGGGGTAAAAGTTGGGGCAACCCAATTTTATACTATGTCAATTTTTTTTCGAAATTTTGATTTTATCCCAAGTTTCTTGTATCTCTATAATTGCTTTATCAGCTGGTTTTTTATTTATATCCTTCAGTACATTCCTAATTTGTTTTGAATTGGCATCCATGAATACAGATAAAAGGTTAGCCAAGCCCGTATCAAAATTTATTAAATCTGTGTTTTTGACCTTCCAACTATCTATAATAAAATCTATTACCCCAAGTCTCTTTAAAAATAATAATCTGCGAGATAAAGCTTTTATTAGCAACATCTCATCTTCAGTTTCAGCTTGAGCTATTAAAGGAATTTTTGGCGTGAATAAATGAGCATTTACATATGCTTCAATATGGAAAATATCGCACTTATCTTGTATATATGTTTCAAAATATGGAGATGCATCGTAAATATCAAAACTATTATTTGAAACCAAGTTTAATAACTCTTCCGCTAAATGCCAATTTTCATTTCTTTCACTCTCATTAAACACTAAATCAAAAGCTGAAACTATATTTTTTTTAATTAAATCTTTAATATGTAGATTATGTCGATAGTCCTCAGAAACTGATTGAACAATGATTGGAATCCGCAGATAATTATAAAACAAATTCTTTTTATGATTTTTCGAATCATACCAATGGATACTATCACTTGGATTATCAGGATATAAATTAGCTATATCAATTTCGAAATACGGCTTATGAGGAACAAGTGACTCTAGCAAGTAGGGCTGATAAAAGAAATCCATTGTTTCAGTTTTACATAAAAATGGTACTTAATTAAAGATAATCCATTTTTTTTCATTTTAAAAAACAGGTACAAACTTTCCAAAATCTTTAAGTTATCAGATTTTTCATTGTTTTTATTTAAATAAAAATCTATTTTCCTGACCGCTATTCCAACTTCTTCAAGCGTATAAAATTTTGCGATGACTTGATTATCAGCATATATAAGATAAGTTTTACGTCTAATACCCGAATATGGAACTCCTTCTACAAGACCGTCTATGACTCTAAGCTCAAAGTCTTTAAATTTAATATATATGAACGGGTCATAAAAATTGAAAAGACTTTGTCGAATGTCATTGCACCTCTGCCCAAATAGTAGATTTTCAGAATTAACATAATTCGCCTCAATCTCATTTTGAAGAGATTGTGAGGAAGCCACTGTCGTTATCTAACTTTTCCATGAATAATGGAAGATTTTTGAAAGCTAAATCGGAAATTTTCGATTTCATATGTTAGATGGGTCAATTTTTGCTACAGCCTGTATTAGCTGATTGTCAGAATAAGAAATGTACCGCATTGTGTTATTTATATTTGAATGTCCCATCAATACTTTTATTTCTGTAATAGGGACATTTTCAGAATTGAGTATAGAGCCGTACGAGTGCCGCAAAATATGCCAACTTATTTTTTTATTTATTCCAACAGAATTAAACCATTTTTGTAAATATATATTTGTGTGGGAGGAATATTTCAAACCTTCAAACACAGGTTTTTCCTTACTTATTAATGATTCATCTATTTGTGCTAATGCTAACTTACTTATTGGTACATTGAGTACTTTATCACTTTTAACCTGCACTATACGAAGATAAAATAAACCATTAATATTTAATATATTAGAATATTTTAGTTCCAAAATATCTGAAATCCTAAGACCTGTGGATACGGCAAATAAAGATGCCCGTTTTACTACTTCCTTTTCACATTTTGACTTTATTAATAGTCCTATTTCATTTTTTGTTAAATATTCATGGTTTTTCTTAGATTCCTTTATAGCTCGAATCTTTAGAGGGAAATTTTCTTTAATATAATCATTTGCGTGCGCCTCTTTAAGTGCTGCTTTAAATTTCGCAAAATAAGTGGATGCTGAATTTTTGGATAGTTTATTTTTGTTTTTAGTCAAGCAGTTTTGAAGAAGATAGGAACGAAATTTCTCAGCAAACTCTAGTTTTATTTCTGAAAATTTGATATCTGTCTTAAAAAATTCAGTTGTCAGAAATTCCATGAAATGGATTTTAAATGATAACCAAATTTGTTTGGTTTTTCCATCTTTTTTTTCAATAATATTGTCTAAAAACTCACAAAATGATTGTTCTGCTTTTCTTATTTCCACTAATTCCCTCTCTTCCAATAATGAATATATTTCAGATTTATTTACTTCATTATAAAATTTATTTCTCCATTGTTCAGCTTCCATTGTAACTTCTTTGAATAATCGTTTTTCATTTGTTGTCTTAGGATTGCATTTTCGTTTAAGTTTTAAAAAATGTCTTCGTGTTGTTTTTCCATTTAGAGCAATTCCTGGGTAAAAATCAAGGTATAAAGACTCCATTCCGTTTGCAGCAAGTTTTGTTCTAAGAGTGACATTCACCCTCCCTTTTATTCCATCTATCATAATTTGTCTGATTATTTTATAGTTTATTCATAAAAGATTACTTGGGGGGATTTAGAGATTATTTCATCTCATTTGCATTTTCCTTGAATAGTGAGTCTAATTCCAAAGATGATATTCGTAAGCATCGGACCCCAAAATTAACTGCAGGTAATCGTCCTTGTGATACATACAGGTAAGCACTTCGCTTGGAAATTTTTAAAATGGCAGCTACCTCAGCTATTGTCAGATATTTTTGATTTTTTAAAACCACCAATTTTTCTTGTTTTTGAGTATCAGTATTTATTTCTACTTCACCTATTTTTTTATCTCTGATTTTTTTCTTGTACGCCTTTCTTGCACATACGACTCCACAAAATTTGGTCACAGTTTTTTTTGCAATGAAATCTTTATTACAAAACTCGCAGATTTTAGCAAGAAACATGTTTGAACTCATAATTAAGCCACTTAAGATAATCCAAATATACGATAAATGTATTTATGTGCAAATAAGTGCACTTAAGTGCAAAGATAAATGATGTTTATTTGTACAAAAAAATTAGGTACAAATTAGGTACAAAAGCATGATTAATAAAGGGTACTCAATGAGAATTTATACAATAAATTATAATATAAATAATATTTAACTAATTGATTTTTAATATTTAAATATCATTCGTAGTATTTTGTTAATCACCATTACTTCCCAATACAGAATCTCCCAAAGATGTTTCCAAGCAAATCATCGGTGCTTATTTCTCCGGTTATTTCGCCTAACCAATGTATAGCCGCACGGATATCCATGGCTAAAAAATCACCCGTTATTCCTTCCGAAAGACCCCGGGATACGGCTTCCATGTTCTCCCTGACTTTTATCAGGGATTCATAATGTCGGGCATTCGTTATAACCGTGCCATCCATATTTATTCTCTCCCCTAACGCCGTTTTCAATATGCTGGATTTCAAATGACTGATGTTCATCTCATTTTTTGCCGATATGGGTATCCAGGAGGCTGGAGTGATTTGTAAGGCTTTACGTGTCGCCTCATCTGGAAAATATTGCTCAAAAGTTGTATATGGATTCAAGTCCATTTTATTGGCAATCAAAAGAATGTGTTTTCCGGAGGTCATCCATTTTTCTACATCTTCCTGAACTTGCTGTGGCGACGTTTGAATGACATCAAATACATAAAGCAGAATAGCAGCTTGTGCCACTTTTTCCAGCGTTTTTTCAATGCCAATGGCCTCTATGCTATCCTGTGCATCGCGAAGTCCTGCCGTATCAATAAAACGAAATCGAATGCCATCTATGACCATTTCCTCTTCTATGGTATCTCTGGTAGTTCCCGCAATATCACTTACAATGGCTCTTGATTCATTCAACAGGGCGTTTAACAGCGTCGATTTACCTGCATTTGGCCGCCCGGCAATGACCGTATTGATCCCCTGCTTTACTGCATTTCCAAAGGAGAAACTGTCTATTAACTTTTGAACTAAACTATGTATCTGGTCCACCAGATCACTCAATGCCTTCCTGTCAGCAAAGGCCACGTCTTCCTCCCCAAAATCGAGTTCAAGCTCAATTAAACTGGCAAAATCTAATAATTGTTGACGTAATCCACTGATTTCCTTTGAAATGCCTCCTCTCATTTGTTGCATAGCAAACTGGTGTTCCCCAGCCGATGAAGCGGCGATAAGATCTCCCACTGCTTCAGCCTGACTCAGATCTAATTTTCCATTCAGATAAGCACGCATAGTAAATTCACCCGGCTTGGCAAATCTGGCACCATTTCTGATCATCAATTGTAAAATCTGGTCAATGATATAGGGTGAACCATGACAGGAAAATTCTATGATATCCTCCCCGGTGTAGGAATTAGGTCCCTTGAAAATAAAGGCAAGAACCTCATCTAATATTTGTCCGTCCTCTGTCCTTATGGTTCCAAAATGAATAGTATGGCTTTCCTGATTGGTTAAATTTTTTCCCTTAAACACCTGACCAGCTACCTGAAAGGCACCTGATCCTGATAATCTGATGACACCAATGGCGCCGACACCCGTTGGAGTAGCCAGCGCTACGATGGTTTCCTGCATTTTATGTTCTGTGGACAAAGCTTAAATTTTAGGTCAAAGGTAAAAAAGTCAATTGGTTTCCGTATTTTGGAACATTATATAAAAGCGTTAATCTTTCATTATGTTCACCTACTTACCCAATGTTAAAGGCATTACCTGCCTTTTTATTTTATCTGCTTTTTTTACTGCTGCTTATGCTCAGGAAGATCCATTTCAAGTAAAAGCCGATAAATTAGCCCATAAATATATCCTGACCGATGGTCATGTTGATTTGCCCTACCGACTAAAAGTTACTAATTTCAGGTTGGAAAGAGAATATTTAGGTATCCCCATTGCTACCGAAAATGGCGATTTTGATTATGAAAGAGCCAAAAAAGGTGGCCTCGATGCTCCTTTTATGAGTATTTATATTCCCTCCACTTATCAGGAAACGGAAGGTGCCGCCAAATTGCTCGCCGATACTTTAATCAATATGATTGAAGGAATTGCCAAAGCTCATCCCGATAAATTTGCCATGGCTTACAGTCCAGAGGATGTGAAAATGCAATTCAAAAAAGGCCTTATTTCGCTTCCTTTAGGTATGGAAAATGGTGCCCCTATTGGTAATGATTTAAAAAATGTTGCCTATTTCAAAAAAAGAGGCATAGGTTATATCACCTTGACTCATGGAAAGGATAATCTCATTTGCGATTCTTCTTATGACACGACCAGAACATGGAAAGGGTTGAGTCCTTTCGGAAATGAGGTGGTTGCTGAAATGAATAGGGTTGGGATCATGATTGATATCTCCCATGTGTCAGACCAGACGTTTTATCAGGTGATGAAACTGACTAAAGTTCCTGTCATTGCATCTCATTCCTCCTGTCGGAAATTCACCCCCGGTTTTGAAAGAAATATGGATGATGACATGATAAAAGCATTAGGCAAAAATGGTGGCGTTATCCAGATCAACTTTGGCTCTACCTTTCTGGACGGAAAAGTTCAGGAATACCAGGATAAAAAAAGAGAAGAGTTGATGGCCCTTTTAGAAAAACAAGGCTTAAAATATAGGGACGAAGCTGCTAAACCAGTCATAGCCGCATTCCAAAAAGCTAATCCGACCTTATATGCCGATGTAAAAACCGTTGCCGATCACATAGACCATGTTGTGGCTCTTGCAGGCATCGATCATGTTGGCCTTGGATCTGATTTTGATGGCGTGGGCGATTCTCTTCCAACTGGTCTGAAAGATGTATCACAATATCCAAATCTTATCGCTGAACTACTGAGAAGAGATTATTCCAATGAGGATATTGCCAAAATATGCTATAAAAATGTTTTCCGGGTTTGGAAAGCTGTACAATCTTTTGCTACAAATAAATAATAGTCTGAATACCGATAACCCTACTTCTGAATTTTAAGGTAGGGTTATCGGTTTGTAACGCATTTATCGATTTGCTCCAGGAAAGCATCATTCCCCATCGCTCATTAAATTGTACAGTGCAAGCTGCCAGAAAAGAAAGGTGATTATTACGGAAAGAATAAAATTCGGTTACATCATATCCAGCAATATCTTTTATTGCATAATTTACCAGCCGCTGATAAACAAGTCCAGATCCCACCTTAAACTTCCACTCTGCAAATTGCACTAATACAGGCACTTCCACTTGATTAAGTCTTATCTTATGTATTACAGCCCCTGGAGAATCCGTCAATTGTCTGCGGCTTCCCGATTGACTGAAAGCCATTTCCATAGCTATGGACCAACGATCATTGATACGACTATCCAGATGCAACCCTCCTCTTAATCCAGGCTGATTAAATCCACTCAGTAAATCTCCATCAATCTGTGCCAATGTTAAGCCCGATACAATGGAGCCCTTAAATTGTTGTGCTTCTAATTTTACGCAAAAAAGGAAAACACCTAAATAAACAAGAATAATATTTTTCATGCTATATTTTTACGACCTTTACGCTATTAAATGAAGTCTTAAAGCATTAAGCAGATTGGTAAAGGTATGATTAAATTTACTAAACATTTTTTGAAAAAACTGGAAGATTTACTTTCTGAACTAGGCTTTGTCCTGCGTTATGAAAAAGGGAATTTCCAGTCCGGCTATTGTCTGGTTGAACATCGAAATATCTTAGTGGTAAATAAATTTTTTGATACTGAAAACAGAATTCAGGTAATACTCGAAATTATTCAGCAACGGGATAACCTGAATGAAAGTTTGTTAGGACCTAAAAGCAAAGCGCTATTAAAAAATATTAAAACAGGTAAATTAGAAAATTTATCCGCAGACGAGGATATTGAAAATAAACAAACCGAAGAAACAAAAAATTGAAAATCAGGTTATTAGGAACGGGAACAAGTCAGGGTGTGCCTATTTTAGGTTGTGATTGTAAAGTATGCCTTTCATCGGACAGCAAAGATAAACGTTTGCGTACCTCCGCACTCATTTCTGAAAATAACCACCATTTAGTTATAGATTGCGGGCCAGATTTCAGGCAACAAATGCTGTCTGCTCAAGTTCATACATTAGATAGCATTCTCCTAACCCATGAGCATAATGATCATATCATTGGCTTGGACGACATACGTCCCTATAATTTCAAATCGGGAAAACCGATGGATATTTATGGAAAGGAAGAGGTATTAAACGAACTATCCCTGAGATTTCCTTATGTTTTTAATACCTTAAATAAATATCCTGGCGCACCTGAGGTAAAGAAAAACATTATTGCAAAGGATATCCCTTTCCAATGGGGGGAGAAATATATATTACCTATTGAAGTGATGCACGGATCATTACCTGTTTTCGCTTTTAGGTTTGGTAGCCTCGCTTATGTCACCGATGTAAATTATATTTCTCCAGCATCTATGTGTCAATTAGAAGATTTAGACTACCTGATTTTAGGTGTCCTACAACCTAATTCCCATTATTCTCATTTCAATGTAGAAGAAGGTTTACAGGTTATCGAGACACTAAAGCCTAAACAAGGCATCCTTATACATTGTAATCATAAAATTGGTTTATCCACAGAATTCAATAAATTACTGCCTGAAAATGTACGAGTAGGTTATGATGGACAAATAATAGAAGCAGATTGGTGATAATTATTTGACACCGTTTATTTTTTTACTTATATTTGGCTAACTATCAAATTATCCAATATGTCTAAAATAGATTATATTACCATAGCTGTCGTAGTCATTTGTATTTCTCTTCTGGGTTTAGTTTTTTGGAAAGTGGCAGATTTAAACTGGACAGAGGAAAACATTCAGGAAACGGAAGAAGCCGTCCAGGTCGCTGCTGAGGAAGAAGAAGTCGCGCCATTTTTAGATGAAAACTATGATGTGACCGATTTTGTGGCGGAGGACTCAACGACTGTTCCTATTGAAACCAATACGATGGTAATTCCTGATGAGGAAAAAACAAAAGAGAAAGTCATTCTAAATGAGCCTGTTATAGAGACTAAACCAATAAAAGCAGTAGAAAAAGTGGAAACCGTTCCGCCTGTTAATACGCTCAAAGAGGAATATTTAGTCTGGGGAGGCTCATTCTCAACCCGCTTAGGGGCTGAGGAGGAACTAGCAAAATTCAAAAAACTGGGCTATAATAAAGCCGAAGTATCCCTTTTTGACAAAGGTAAATATGCCGTTGTCATAGTAGGAAGATACCCAACACAGGCACAAGCTCAGGCTTTAGTGAACGAATTAAAGTCAAAACATAATATTTCTGCTATTGCCAAAAAGAAAAAATTATAAATCAGGACGGTAGGTTACTTAATTTTTTAAGGTCAAGAATGATGATTGTTCCTTCAGTAATATCAATGAAGCCGTCATTTTTAAATTCTGTTAACATTCTGATTACGCTCTCTTTTGCTGTCCCAACAATACGAGCCAAATCCTCCCTCAGAACATGAAACGATTTATTATCCTCCTTTTGGCTCAATAATATAAGCGCATCTGCCACTCTTTTCCTCACTGAGTTATAAGCAAGATTCAATAATTGTTCTTCCTTCTCCGTGATATTATTCGCTAACATTTTAATCATTTGAGAAGAAACATCTCTATTGGCCTGAATAAGTGCCAGAAAATCATCTTTAGGAATAAGCACAATATCCGTATCTTCCATAGCTGCAGCTGTTTCTGCATGAGCGGTACTTTTCAGTAAATCGACATAACCTAAAAAATCTCCATCTTTTAGAAGTTCAATTATATATTCTTTACCTTGATCGTGGGTTTTAAAGGTTTTAACCTTTCCGGAACGAATGAAATATAAAAAGCGAGGATTATCGCCTTCTTCAAAAATGACATCTCTTTTTTTATAATGTTTTACTTTTTTATCATTCGATAAATTTTTTAGTGCTTCAAAACCTTTAGCTTCATTGATAAAAGCTCTCAAGCCATTTTCTGACCTATCAAAATCCTTTTTTAGTAATTTAGTCTTCCTAAGTCTTGTTTCGATGACTGATAATAATTCATCCTTATAAAAAGGCTTGGTAACATAATCATCGGCACCAAGATTCATACCCCTTCTAAAGTCAGATCTTTCAGCTTTTGCCGTTAAAAAAACAAAAGGGATACCAGAGGTATCAGGCCTTTTACCTAAAATATTAAGCACACCGAACCCGTCTAATTTCGGCATCATGACATCGCATAAAATAAGATCTGGAGTTTGCGTTTGGGCCAGTTCAACGCCTTTTAACCCGTCTTCAGCTGCTAAGACAGTAAAATTAGATAACTCAAGAATTTCAATCAGATTTTCTCTAACATCTTGGTTATCTTCAATGACCAATATTTTAATGGAATGATTCGTTGACATATCTTGATTTTTTAAATTTGTGAAATACGTGGCAATGAGATTTTAAAAAATGTACCAACACCCAATTGACTTTCAAAATGAATAGAACCCTCCATGAGTTCCAAATATCTTTTCACAATGGTTAAACCCAGGCCTGTTCCTTGAATATTCTCCACATTGTGGGCTCTAAAAAATCGGGTAAACAAGTGTTCCTGCTCTTCCAATGGAATACCAATTCCTTCATCGCGAATGGTAAAATACAGCCATTTTTCATCCATATAAAAGTCAAAATAGATTGTCTTATCTTGTTCTGAATATTTTATGGCATTTGAAAATAGGTTGAGTAAAATATTTTTGAGTAATTTATGATCTAAAAATAAAACGGTATGCAGGTTATCCTTGGGTGAAATAACTTTTTGACCTGGTTTAAGAATTGGCAGAATATCCTCCAATAGGTCATTACAAAAATCATTGAATATAAATTCGACAGGTTGCGATAAAACTTTACCTTCTTCGAGTTTACTCAATGAAAGGAAATCATTAAGAATACTGGTTAAATTATTTACTGCAGAACGGATTCTAACAATATGTTTCTCTCTTTTTTGATCTTGTCCACCGTCAGTATAAGCTTCTAAGAGTTCAGCGGAGGAGAGAATAGTACTTAAAGGCGTTCTAAATTCATGAGAAGCCATAGAAACGAATCGAGATTTTAAATGATTCAATTCCTTCTCTCTTTCATACGCTTTCCTTAGGGCCTTTTCCTTTTCACGGAGGGCATCTTCGGCGCTTTTTCTCTCCTGGATTTCAAATTCCAGCTTTTTATTTATATTCAACAGTTGGTTAATTGCAGCGGCTAATTCCTCTGTACGTCTTGAAACCCGTTTTTCTAATTCCGTATTCATGCTCAGAATCCTCTGTTCAGCTTCCCTTAGATCGGAAATATCGATTCCCGAACAAATCAAGCCAATGACTTCACCGTTTGAGTCTGTCAACAAGCTATTTTTCCAGGCATATTGTTTGACCGCTCCATTTACATTAATAGCTGTTGTTTCAAAAGAATCCAGCAAAGGAATATTTCCCGACATCATCTCCACCAGAGCCAATTGAAGTGGGCCTGTTTGATCGGGTGGAAGTATGAGATTAAACCAATACTGAGTAATTACATCCTCGAGTTTTAAACCTACGAAGGATAAACCCTTTTGATTAAGATTAATGATTTTTGTTTGGCGATCTAAAACCACATTAATCGTATTGGCTACATCGAAATACATTTCGATTTTTTCCTTTGCGGAAATTAATTCTTTTTCTATTTGCTTTTGTTCTGTCAAATCGTGAACAATGCCCGTAAAAAGTGATCTGTCAGGCAAACGCACTTCGCTAATACTCAGATAACAGGGAAAAACGGTATCATTTTTCCTTTTTCCCTCTACCTCCCTTCCAATACCAATAATCTTTTTCTCCCCTGTTCTATGATAATTCTGAAGATACCCATCATGCTTTTTACTGTATCTATCTGGCATTAACATACTGATATTTCTACCAATTAATTCATCTATATGATAACCAAATAGTTCTGACGCAGCATTATTAACCTTTAGAATGACACCTAGCTGATCAATAATAATGATACCATCTGTTGCAGTTTGAATAACCGCAGCAAGCTGAAGAGAAGCAATATCCTGGTGGTCCATATTATTTTCCATAAATCCTTATAAAGTGCTAGCTTTTCAAAAATCAGAGAGTTTATTGATAAATATCATTCATCTGTTGAAAAAAACAAGTCATTTTTACCTTATTAATTTGCGTATAAAGAAACGACTTATTAGGATGAAAAAACCAAATTTTAGATAAATGCCAGCTATCCATCAAGTAAAGTTATTAGGTATCGGTGCATCCAAGGACAAAGCTCTGCGAGCGCTTGTTGATCAGGCTATGTCCGTTTTAAACATTCAATGGCCTATCGAGGAAATAAAAGACATAAATCTTCTTATTGGTTATGGCATAACTGGAATTCCTGCGTTAGTAGTTGATGATAAAGTAATATTTCAAGATAACGTACCCAGCTATACTGAATTGCTTCAGGTTTTTAAGGAATTCACCACAAAAGAAAATGATCAAAAGCTTTACATTAGCAAAATCCCAAAATAGGCCTGTCTATTTGAAAGGTAATCTGTTTGCTCACACTTTTATGCAATAAATCACCTATAAATCCTCTCGTTGGCAAATAAAGTGCTAAGATGGCTGGTTCGTTAGCCTTCAAAAACTGAAATATGCCATCGACGACCTCCTCGTTTGAAATCTGATGTATCTGACCTAATCCTTCAAAACTAGTTTTACTCGAACTTACCGGATGATTATCATCATTAGGTTTTACCACATGAATAAACTCAATTTGAGTCCGTAGATAGGTAGAAAAATCTTTTAATTTTAACAAAACGGTATCTTCGCCCTCTTCGAAATTAGTGGCATAAATCATTTTAAACCATTTATTGAAAGTAGCTTCCTTTGGAATTACCAAAACGGGACAGGGCGAATGTCTCAATACATGTGTAGTAATACTCCCCAACCATTTCTCTAATCTGTTGCGTTCCCCTTGTGTAGCCATGATGATTAAGTCATAACTCTCCGCTAATTTATCAATTTCATAACTTATATCTATACCATATTGCAAACCGGATTGCCCAAAAAGACCTAGAGGAATATCTTTTACAAAATGTGACATTTTTGCTTCCAGACCCTCGCGCTTTTCTTTTATCATTTCCTCTAAATAGATCGGGGGTAAATTGGCTGCATCTACCGAAGCCAATTGATAAACCGTCCAAACGTCAATAACAGCACCAAATTCCTTCGCAAAATCAACAGCGTATTTAAGCGCATGCTGAGAAACTTCCGAGAAATCGGTAGGGAAAAGTATTTTCTTCATAGGTAAATTTTGAAAAATGGGTTTCATAAGTAATGTGAACAAAACTAACCCTGCAGTCATATAAATTAAATGACAAAAATCACCCTGAATAAGTAATAAAAATTTTTGGACGCCATTTTTCACCAAGACAATAACACCTGAACAGGTTGATGATCAGAGGGATATCTCTTTTCAAAAGAATCGGTTAAAACACCATATTTTTCTATATTAAAATACTTTCCTAAAAATATATAATCAATCCTCCTATTCAATTCAGCATTCCAATTAAAACTGTTAAAGGTACCTACCGGCCCATAAGGTGCTTGTTTTGAGTGTGTGAAACTGTCTCTATACCCCATATCGTTTAAAATTTTAATCGCATCAGATTCAGGTAAAGAATTAAAATCACCCATGATAATAACAGGTAAACCCTTACTAATTTCTGTTGCCTTTTGATGCATTAACTTGGCTGATTCCAATCTGGCAACAACTCCTTCATGATCAAAATGAGCATTAAAAACATAGAATAATTTACCATTTTGCTTATCCTTACATTTCGCCCAGGTACAAATACGTTTGCAACATTTTGCGTCCCAACCCATCGTTGGTTCACTTGGTGTGGTACTTAACCAAAAATTACCCGATTGAATAACCTCTATCCTACTCTTTTTATAAAATAAGGCTGCAAATTCACCTGCCAACTTACCATCATCCCGACCTACACCTATCCAGCCATAAGCAGACAAGGCTTCCAAATCTTGTATTTGATTATATAAAACCTCCTGAGTACCAAATATATCCCAATCATGAAATTGAATTAAACCTTTAACTAAATTCACTCTATTAGGCCAGGCGTTTATTCCGTCCTGAGGATTATTATAACGTAAATTATAGGTCGCCACAATAAGTTTACTTGCCCTTTGTGCGACCACCACTTCTTGAATGCCTATAAAAAGAAACAAGGCAATGAGCCATTTACTATACATAGTTTAGGATTTTAAAAGGAAAAGAGTTTTTTAATACATAGGTTCCAGGGTAAAGCCAGCCTGACGAAGCAATGAGATAACACCCATTTCACCAGGCAAATGACCGGCGCCAACGGCAAAAAAAGTAGGCTTATTCCTCATTAATTCAATGATTGGAGCTACCCATCTTTTATTTCTTCTGAACAACAATAAATCTTTGAATTGATCCATTCCTGCATCATCCTGCATCATTCTCTCCATTCCCTGAATATCCTGTTTTTTATAAATAGCGGCCAATTCATCCATCATAGAAACGCCGGAATCTTTTTGAATAATTTGCTCCAACAACATTTCTGCCTGGACGCGATAGGGAATACTATCGAAAATACTCATTTGAAAAGCGATAGTTTCCAGACCTTTAATCTCCAGATTTTTATTTTGAGCCAAGGTCAAAAATTCCATTTCATAGGACTTCAAATCACCATTACTCATACCCATTCCATCTGGATCCAAACTGGAAAGAAGCATAGGTTTTAATTTTTCAAGTATCTGAAAAGGAAGTCCCATGCCATTAAAATGTGAAGATACTTTATTATATTCTTCCGTGGTGTAAAGCATGGAAAGCGTCGTATCGTTTCTCATAAAACCTTGCATCATCAGAGGCATAAGTTGAGAAATATCATCCATAGCAGATAAATCAACCTCAAAAACCATAGATTTTACGTTTCCGATAGCCTTTTCAACCGAGGGAAGAAGAAAATAGTCCTTTTTACCTATTAAGTGGATGGTCCCATATAGATAGGAATCAGCTGGTAAGGTTCTTCCACTAATCTTCCAGAGCAGTGATTTTTCACCAGGTGCTTGACCTGGTAATTGACATTGAATGAACAGAAGAGATAACAGAGAAAAACAACGAAGGAACATAGGACTCATTTTTAACTTTAATGATGAAAATCAAATTCTTGTAATATACTAAATAAAACGAGATGAATATCTAAAAAAGTCAAAATGGATATATCAGGTCTGAATTTTTTAAATAAGGGCATAGTTAACAAATTTTCAGGTACCGAGACAGCTACAAATACATCATTTTCAACAAAAGAAAAAAAGAGAGCTCTTCCCGTTTTTTTATAAAATCTAATCATAAGGTCTTTAATATCCTCAGATAAAATAGTCGACGCAGGCGTATCAGGTGAGGCGTAAGTAGCAAAAGATTCTTTAAATTGGGTATTACTCTGCTCATTGTCTTTATTTTCTGCACCTAACCAGGTAAATTTTCTAATCGCCTTATATACCTCCTGCTTTTCCCTGCGGCTCCAGATAATAGCTGCTCCTGAAGTTTTAAAGGGTAATTTACCATGGATAAAAAAACCATTAAACTGCGGTTTTAATTGACCATCGATATTTGAAGTCACCGAGACACTGAGCTTACTTAATGAGAAGGAAACCTCCCCAACATTCCCTGTCATTAATCCGTTTCCTTCATATTTCGTTGCATTTTCAGAAAAAAAACCACTTTCCAAGTATAATTTACTATCTATACATTGATCTCCACGAAAAGATAAGTTCATTATTTCAGGCGTAAGCATAAAATATTTCATCATCAATGAAGTCAAAGAATACTGACAAGCCAGCTTAAAATTTAACCACATAGTAGCAACGTAGTAAAAACCATATAAACTACCACCTATAAACAAAAGGGTGAGAACAAAAATACCTAAGAATACATGTAGAAGAAGCCCCAAAATAAAAACTACACACAAAATACCCAACAGGCCAATAATATGAAAACGATGTTTATTGAGTTGAGATAAAACAGGAACTATCTCATCTTGATAAAAAATTTGAAATTGAGCGCCTGAAAATGGTATCATAATGTGGTCAAATTAATAGCCAAAATTCAAATCTGCTATAAGAGAAATATCCTTTACCTCTTTTTCAAACCATTTTAATGGCGCGCTATTTTTGTCCCCTGTACTGGTATCACACTTAAAAAAAACATAATATAACTGTAAGTCCTCCCCCAACAAAGTCAGCAGCTGGTCTAATCTTGCTTGACCTTGAATAGGTTGTTGGTAAGGATAAATCATTCTCCAGATATAATAGGCCTCGTCATGCCAGGTAATGATATTGACTAAAGAAGGAATAGCGCCTCTTTTTTCCATAAACTGAGCGGCGAGAATACTATGATGTTTACTCCAATCACGGGGAGAGCCCTTTGATTCAATATATTTAAACGCGTCATGAATAATAGCTACTAATCTTAGGAGAGCGCGATGCTCAAAAGAGAGGTTGACTTTGTCAATATTATCGAGAACCTCTCTAACATGTTTATAAACTTCCCCTTCCGGATGACCATAGCGGGGTAAGCCCCAACGGAGGCCAGCCTGAACTTCTGGTATAGCCAAAAGGTCTGATTCTTCCTTATTTTCAGGTTTTAAAATATCCAGTAAATCAAGATAGAATGATGTCATAAACAGAGGTAAAGTGTCTCAATATAAACTAAAAAAAAAGAACTTTTGGAAGATTGTATAGGTATGTTTGTTTTCACAAACGAAATAAAGGTTTATCTGCCATAAATACAAACGGAACATGAATAAAAAGAGTTTATTAAGGACTTTATTTACTACGCTCAAAGATTTACAATCTTTATTCTTTCCACCTATTTGTTTAGCATGTAAGGGTCCGGTAGCTGGTGAGGATACCTTAATGTGCGTTAAGTGTCAAGCCAATTTACCCTTTACCGCCCATCATCTGCAAAAAGATAATCTTATGGAACAGCGATTTTGGGGCAGGATAAATATAGAGAGAGCCACGGCATTTTTACAATTTCAAAAAGGGGGAAGTGTTCAAAACCTGCTTCATTTTTTAAAATATGAACATCGTGAAGATCTTGGGATATACTTGGGTAATTGGTATGGAAGGGAACTGAATGAAAGCGACGTATATAAAAAAATAGATTATGTGATTCCTGTTCCCATACATAAACAAAGACTAAAAAAGCGAGGTTATAATCAGGTAGAAGAATTTTCCCGTTGCATAGCCTTCCAAATTGGAAAAGAGTATCGAGATGATTTATTAATTAGAGTAAAAAATAGCAGTACTCAAATAAACAGAAGTAAAGAAGAGCGATTTTCCCACTTAGAACGGGCATTTTCGTGGAAAACGCCTGATGCTTTGGAAGGAAAACATATACTTATCATAGATGACATCATGACAACAGGCGCTACATTTGAGGCCTGCTGTTACCCCCTTAAAAATATCAATGGAGTAAAAATAAGTATATGTACCCTTGCCCTTGCAGAATAATCAGGAGACTAGGGTTCCCACCTTTTCCCCGTGAATAATTTTGGTTAAGTTATCAGGATTTATGATATCAAAAACGATAATAGGGAGATTATTTTCCTGACAGAGCGTAAAAGCCGTCATATCCATTACATTTAAGCCAAGGCTTATCACCTTTTCGAAAGAAATGGCATCATATTTAGTGGCATCGGGAAATTTCTCAGGATCGGCTGTATAGATACCATCCACCCGGGTACCTTTAAGAATTACCTCAGCATTGATTTCATTAGCCCTTAGAGCTGCGGCAGAATCTGTTGTAAAATAAGGATTTCCTGTGCCTGCGGAAAAAATGACCACTCTATTCTTTTCTAGATGTCGTATGCAACGTCTTCTAATATAAGGTTCAGCAATCTGATTGATCCCTATGGCAGAAACGAGCCGGGTATAAACGCCTAGTTTTTCGAGGGTGCTTTGAATCGCCATACCATTTATAACGGTAGCCAACATACCCATATAATCACCTTGCACCCGTTCGATACCAGAACTTGACGCTTGTAATCCACGAAAAATATTTCCGCCTCCTATAACGACAGCCACTTGAACATCGAGATCTACCAATGTTTTTATTTGTAATCCATAGTGCATTAATTTTT
>VFQS010001679.1_pt1 | contig 19666 bp, 19 predicted proteins | sample 3512361 | NCBI WGS metagenome assembly VFQS01 (sample SAMN10412375, study PRJNA504923) | tailings metagenome | isolation source: Relicate 1 Philex TSF3 active mining | place: Philippines
CCGTTCGCAAGCGGGAAGAGACCCACAAGATGGCCGAGGCCAACAAGGCCTTCGCTCACTACCGCTACTGATCAGCCGATCGGTAGAGTGACGCCCACTTTTTTGTAGACCCCTCCGGAGACATTCCCCGTGGCTCGCGCCTTTCCACTGGAACGCGTCAGAAATATTGGTATTGCCGCCCACATTGATGCGGGCAAAACCACCACCACCGAACGTATCCTGTTCTATTCGGGTGTGGTCCACAAGATCGGCGAGGTGCACGATGGCGCTGCCGTGACCGACTGGATGGCCCAGGAGCGCGAGCGCGGCATCACCATCACCGCGGCTGCCATCTCCACCAGCTGGCGTGATCACCGGATCAACATCATTGATACCCCGGGCCACGTGGACTTCACCATTGAGGTGGAGCGCTCCATGCGTGTGCTCGATGGTGTGATTGCCGTGTTCTGCGCGGTGGGTGGCGTGCAGCCGCAGTCGGAAACGGTGTGGCGCCAGGCGGATCGCTACAGCGTGCCGCGCATGGTGTTCGTCAACAAGATGGACCGCACCGGCGCCGACTTCCTGAAGGTCTACGGCCAGATCAAGGATCGCCTCAAGGCCAACGCCGCCCCGATCCAGCTACCGATCGGCGCTGAGGGTGAGCTGAGCGGCATCGTCGATCTGGTGAAGAATAAGGCCTTCATCTACAAAGACGAACTCGGCAAGGACATCGAGGAAACCGACATTCCTGAGTCGATGAAGGAGCAGGCCGCCGAGTGGCGGACCAAGCTGATGGAGTCGGTGGCTGAAACCGACGAAGCGCTGGTGGAAGTCTTCCTGGAAACCGGCGAGCTCACCGAAGAGCAACTGCGCAAGGGAATCCGTGAAGGCGTGCTGAAGCACGGCCTGGTGCCCATGCTCTGCGGCTCGGCCTTCAAGAACAAGGGTGTGCAGCTGCTGCTCGATGCCGTGGTGGATTACCTGCCTGCTCCGGTGGATATCCCCCCGATCCAAGGCCTGCTGCCCGATGGGAGCGAGGCCCTGCGCCCGGCTGATGACAGCGCCCCCTTCAGCGCCCTGGCGTTCAAGGTGATGGCCGATCCGTTCGGCAAGCTCACCTTCGTGCGGATCTACTCGGGTGTGCTGCAGAAGGGCAGCTATGTGCTCAACTCCACCAAAGACAAGAAAGAGCGCATCTCGCGCCTGATCGTGCTCAAAGCCGACGACCGCGAGGAAGTGGATGAGCTCCGCGCCGGCGACCTCGGCGCCGTTCTCGGCCTGAAGGACACCACCACCGGCGACACCCTCTGCGTTGAGAACGATCCCATCATTCTGGAATCGCTCTTCATCCCCGAGCCCGTGATCTCGGTGGCCGTGGAGCCCAAGACCAAGGGCGACATGGACAAGCTGTCCAAGGCTCTGCAGTCCCTCTCCGACGAAGATCCCACCTTCCGGGTCTCCACCGATCCGGAAACCAATCAAACCGTGATCGCCGGCATGGGCGAACTCCACCTGGAGATCCTGGTGGACCGCATGCTGCGCGAGTTCAAGGTTGAGGCCAACATTGGCGCCCCTCAGGTGTCGTATCGCGAAACCATTCGCGCCAGCGCCAAAGGTGAGGGCAAGTTCGCGCGCCAGACCGGTGGCAAGGGCCAGTACGGCCACGTGGTGATCGAAATGGAGCCTGGCGAGCCGGGTTCCGGGTTCGAATTCGTCAACAAGATTGTCGGCGGTGTCGTGCCCAAGGAGTACATCGGACCGGCAGAAGCCGGCATGAAGGAAACCTGCCAGTCCGGCGTGATTGCTGGTTTCCCGATGATCGATGTGAAGGTCACCATGGTCGACGGGTCTTACCATGATGTGGACTCGTCGGAGATGGCGTTCAAGATCGCCGGCTCCATGGCCTTCAAGGACGGCGTCAAGAAGTGCAGCCCTGTACTGCTTGAGCCGATGATGAAGGTTGAGGTGGAGGTGCCTGAGGATTTCCTCGGGTCCGTCATCGGCGACCTCTCCTCCCGTCGCGGCCAGGTTGAAGGACAGTCCATCGATGATGGTCAGTCCAAGGTCCAGGCCAAGGTGCCTCTGGCCGAGATGTTCGGCTACGCCACCCAGCTCCGATCCATGACCCAGGGTCGGGGTATCTTCTCGATGGAATTCAGCCACTACGAGGAAGTTCCTCGCAACGTGGCCGAGGCCATCATCTCCAAGAATCAGGGCAATTCCTGATCTTCCCTTACCAACCTCAACCCCCGATTCTTTCTAATCATGGCTCGCGAGAAGTTCGAAAGGAATAAGCCCCACGTCAACATCGGCACCATCGGCCACGTTGACCACGGCAAGACCACCCTCACCGCCGCCATCACCAACGTGCTGGCCAAGAAGGGTCAGGCCAAAGCCCAGGCTTATGACCAGATCGACGGTGCTCCTGAAGAGCGTGAGCGCGGTATCACCATCAACACCGCTCACGTTGAGTACGAGACCGACGGTCGTCACTACGCCCACGTGGACTGCCCCGGCCACGCGGACTACGTGAAGAACATGATCACCGGTGCCGCCCAGATGGACGGCGCCATCCTGGTGGTGGCCGCCACCGACGGCCCCATGGCCCAGACCAAGGAGCACATCCTGCTGGCCAAGCAGGTGGGCGTGCCCGCTCTGGTGGTGGCACTGAACAAGTGCGACATGGTCGACGACGAGGAGATCCTCGAGCTGGTGGAACTGGAAGTGCGCGAGCTGCTGAGCAGCTACGACTTCCCCGGCGATGACATCCCCGTGGTGAAGGTGTCCGGCCTCAAGGCCCTCGAGGGCGATGCCGAGTGGGAAGGCCGCATCACCGAACTGATGGCCGCCGTTGACAGCGGCATCCCCGAGCCCGAGCGCGAAATCGACAAGCCCTTCCTGATGGCTGTTGAAGACGTGTTCTCCATCACCGGTCGCGGCACCGTGGCCACCGGCCGTATCGAGCGCGGCAAGGTGAAGGTGGGCGAGGAAGTCGAGATCGTTGGCATCAAGGACACCCGCAAGTGCACCGTCACCGGCGTGGAGATGTTCCGCAAGCTGCTCGACGAGGGCATGGCCGGCGACAACGTGGGCCTGCTGCTCCGCGGCATCCAGAAGGAAGACATCGAGCGCGGCATGGTGCTCGTGAAGCCCGGCTCCATCACCCCTCACACCAAGTTCGAGGGTGAGGTGTACGTGCTGAAGAAGGAAGAAGGCGGCCGCCACACCCCCTTCTTCGCTGGCTACCGCCCGCAGTTCTACATCCGCACCACGGATGTGACCGGCCAGATCACCGCCTTCACCTCCGACGACGGCGCCAACGTGGAGATGGTGATGCCCGGCGACCGCATCAAGATGACCGGCGAGCTGATCTGCCCGGTGGCCATCGAGCAGGGCATGCGCTTCGCCATCCGCGAAGGCGGCCGCACCATCGGTGCCGGCGTGGTGTCCAAGATCCTCGCGTGATGCAGCTGGGATCACTCCAGTGATCCCGCCCGCCCTCTGATCTAGCGTTGTGGGGTGATGGCCATCGCCGTCACCCCTTTCGCACCTCGACAAATCAGGCTACCGGCCTTGCTGGCTGTCCTGCAGAACCACCGACAGCCCGTCAGGGCTTTTGCCTTTCCCCCATGTCCGCCACCATCGCTCAGCAGAAGATCCGCATCCGCCTGAAGGCGTTTGATCGCCGCATGCTGGATCTGTCCTGCGAAAAAATCATCGAAACCGCCGATCACACCGCTGCAACCGCGATCGGCCCGATCCCCCTGCCCACCAAGCGCAAGATCTATTGCGTGCTGCGCTCGCCCCACGTGGACAAGGACTCCCGCGAGCACTTCGAGACCCGCACCCATCGTCGGATCATCGACATCTACAGCCCCTCCGCCAAGACCATCGACGCCCTGATGAAGCTGGACCTCCCCAGCGGCGTGGATATCGAAGTGAAGCTCTGATCCTCTGCGATCTCCGCTCAACGCCTGCTCAAACGCCCCCAGCCTCCGGTCCCGAGCGGGCCGGAGGCATTTTTTCTAGGATTCAGCTTGCAACTCCTGATAAGCCATGGGCGAGCTGGCCGTACGGGAGCTGCCGCTGTTCCCCCTACCAGACGTGGTGCTCTTCCCCCAGGAAGTGCTGCCGCTGCACATCTTTGAGCCCCGTTACCGCATGCTGCTGCGCACGGTGATGGATGAAGACCGGCGTTTCGGCGTGATCCGCTGGGATCCCCAGCGTCAGGCCATGGCCGATGTGGGCTGCTGCGCCGAGATCCTCCACTGCCAGACCCAGGAGGACGATCGCAGCAACATCGTGACCATGGGTCAACAGCGCTTCCGGGTGCTCGACATCGTGCGTGAGGCCCCCTATCGCGTGGGCCTGGTGAGCTGGATCGAAGACGAAGACGGGGTAAGCAGCACGGAGGAGCTCGATCAGCTCGCCTCCCAGGTGGACCAGGCCCTGCGGGACGTGGTGGAGCTCACCGGCAAGCTGATGGGCAAGCCCACCGCTCTGCCTTCCGACCTACCGGATCTGCCGCGGGAGCTCTCGTTCTGGATCGGCGCCCATCTCGGCGGCCCGGTGGCCGAACATCAGCAGGCCCTGCTGGAGCTCACCGACACCGCCGAGCGGCTGCGCCAGGAATACGAGCTCCTCGATCACACCCGCCGCCAGCTGGCGGCCCGCACCGTGCTCAAGGACACCTTCCAGACGCAGTGATGTCATTCATCAGCTGGCCCCTGGCCACGCTTGCCGTCGCCGGGGGAGCCGCTGCCCTCTGGTTCCGCAGCAACCGGCGCTATCACGATGCCGCCAGTGTGGCGGCGGCCTACGACCGCTGGACGGAAGACCAGCTGCTGGAGAGGCTCTGGGGGGAGCACATCCACCTGGGACACTACGGCGATCCGCCGCGCAGGATCGGCTCCATCGACTTCCGCCGCGCCAAGGAAGACCTTGTACACGCGCTGGTGCGCTGGAGCGGTCTTGACGCCCTGCCCCCCGGCAGCAAGGTGCTCGATGTGGGCTGCGGCATCGGCGGCAGCGCCCGGATCCTCGCGCGCGACTATGGCTTCGAGGTGCTGGGCATCAGCATCAGCCCCATCCAGATCCGCCGGGCCAGCGAGCTCACGCCCGCCGGACTGCGCTGCCGCTTTGCGGTGATGGACGCCCTCGCCCTGGAGCTGCCCCAGGCCAGTGTGGATGCCGTGTGGAGCGTGGAAGCCTGTCCCCACATGCCCGACAAGCAGGGCTACGCCGATGAGCTGCTGCGGGTGCTCAAGCCCGGCGGCCTGCTTGCGTTGGCCGACTGGAACCGGCGGGATCCCGCCGATGGCGCCATGAACCGGGTGGAGCGCTGGGTGATGCGTCAGTTGCTGGAACAGTGGGCCCATCCCGAGTTCGCCAGCATCCGCTCGCTGCAGGCCAACCTGGAGCACAGCCGCTGGGGCAACGGCATCAGCATTGCCACCGGCGACTGGAGTGCCGCCACCCTGCCCTCCTGGATCGATTCAATCCTTGAGGGCATGCGCCGGCCCGGAGCGATCCTCAGCCTGGGACCACGGGCCGTACTGCAGGGCCTGCGGGAAACGCCCACCATCCTGTTGATGCACTGGGCCTTCGCCACAGGCCTGATGCAGTTCGGGGTGTTCCGAGGCCGCAAGCCGGCAAACCCCAGCCCAGGCGATCAAGCCGATGCTGAAGCCGTCTCTGCATCAGCTGCCAGGTTGGCGATCGGATAGGCGCCGAACAGGGCCAGGTGCTCGCAGAGCGGGCGCAGATCCTCCAGGGCCGCATCCAGCTGGGCCGCACCGCCGATGAGCTCCAGATCCACAAAGAAGATGTATTCGCCCATCTCCCGCTTCGAGGGACGCGATTCGATCCGGCTCATGTTGAGCCCGCGGCGAGCGAAGCAGGTGAGTGCCTCCAGCAACGCCCCCGGCTGGTTGGAGTGCAGCGAGAAGGCCAGGCTGGCCAGGGGGCCCTCATGGCCGCGGGGGCCGCGCCGCAGCAGCAGAAAGCGGGTGCAGTTGCCCGGCACGTCGTTGATCGGGTAGGCCAGCACCTCCAGCCCGTGCTCCTTGCCCGCCTCGAGCGAGGCAATGGCCGCGCGGAAGCGGCTGCCGGCCACCAGCCGGGCGGCCTCGGCGGTGGAGCTGGTGGGCAGCTGCAGAGCCTTCGGCAGGTGATCACCCAGCCACTGGCCGCACTGAGCCAACGCCTGGGGATGGGAGAGCACCTCGCTCACGCCCTCCAGGCTGCCGCTGCCCAACAGGGCATGGCGGATCGGCAGCACCAGCGCCCGTGACACCGCGAGATCGGGATGTTCCCAGAGGGCATCGAGACAGGCGGTCACACCGCCCTCCACCGAGTTTTCCACCGGCACCACCGCGCCGTCACAGCTGCCGCTAGCCAGGGCCTGCACCACGTTGCGGATGCCGGGCTGGGGCACCAACTCCACCGTGCTGAGACCCTCCAGCTCGGCCAGCCGGATCGCGGCCTGCTCGCCGTACGTGCCGGCAGGGCCGAGGAAGGCGAGACGCATGGAGGCAAGAAAGTTGGCCGATAGGATCATGCCGCGCCGGCCAACGGGCCATGCCTCTGGCCTTCAGCGCCAACCAGGAACTGCAACTCAGCGTGGCCGACCAGGCTGAACGCCTGTCCAGCTACCTCGCCGACGAAGAACGGGTGGTGAAGGCCCTGCTCGATCCCAGCCAGCTTGAGCGTCTGGGACCCGGCCGCTGGCGCTACACCGTGACGCGGCTGCAGGTCTTCCAGCTGCAGATCCAACCGGTGGTGGAGTTGTGCTGCCGGATGGAACCCGGCGCGATCACCCTCGAAGCCAGCGACTGCCAACTGGAGGGCCTGGGTCTGGTGGACGACTTCCAGCTCACCCTCAGCTCGCGGCTCAGCGCTGGCAGCCAGGGGCTGGAGGGTGATGCGACCCTTGGGGTGCAGGTGAGTCAGCCAACGCTGCTGAAGCTGATTCCTGCCAAGGTGCTCGAGGCCACCGGCCGCTCGCTGCTGGCCGGCATCCTGCTGGGCATCAAAACCCGGGTGGGCCACCAGCTGGTGGACGACTTCCGCGAGTGGTGTCGGCAGCGCTGAGACCAGGCTCAGCCGGGAACAGGTTGCCCAGGAACGAACGGCGGTGCAGCGACGTGGGACCAAGCTCCAGCAGGGCTGAACGATGCTGGGCCGTGCCGTAGCCCGCATGGCGCTCCAGTCCGTAGCCGGGCAGCCGATCAGCGAGGCGGCGGATCAGGGCGTCGCGGCATTCCTTGGCGAGCACACTGGCCGCTGCGATCGCCAGGCAGCGGGCATCGCCCACCACCACCGTGCGCTGGTTGCCGGACCACAGCCTGAGCGGCAGCACCCCATCCACCAGCAGCAGCTCCAGCGGGGTCGTGAGTTTCTGCAGGGCCCGCAGCATCGCCAGCTCGGTGGCCGCGCGGATGCCGCAGCGGTCGATCTCAGCGGCTGAGGCCTGGCCGATCCCCCAAGCCAGGGCCTGGACCTCGATCTGGGGCACCAGGGCAGCGCGGCGGCGGGCCGTGAGTTTCTTGCTGTCGGTGAGGCCCAAGGCGGCCAAGGGCCCATGGGCCGCCTCGGGCAGCACCACCGCGGCGGCAAACACCGGACCGAACAGGCAACCACGGCCCACTTCATCCACCCCGGCCACCCGCTCGGCAGGTGGGGTAGTGCCGTCAAGCGCGAGGGCGAGCTGGCTGGCCAGGGGTGTTCAGAACAGGGGAACGCTCGGCTCAGACCGCCGCGGAGGAGCGGCGGCGGCGGCGGCGCGGCGCGCCATCGTCGTCCGGCTCGGGCTCCGGAACCGCCGCCGGGAGCTCGTCCACAGGCTCGGGCGGGCGGGTGGGCACGGTGACCGTGACCACGGTTTCGGGCTGACTGAACTCCGGCAGGGGAGTGATCTCCACCGGCATGTCGAGGCTGGGGGCTTCGCTCACCTCCGTGGGGCCACCAGCCTGGCCGTTGGCGCCAGCAGCGCCGGTGCCGCGGCCGCCGCGACCACGGCGGCGGCGCGGGCCGCTGGCCGCCAGCTGCTGACGCGCTTCCTCCAGCACCGCCTCAGGGTCGGCACCGGGACGCACCACGCGCACCACCACGTTGTCGCCGCTGGGGGGCTCCTCCAGCAGCAGGGCGGGGTTCAGACCCAGCCAGCCATACACGAGCTCCTGCTCGGGCTCCATCGGCACCGCCACCAGTTCGGGCTCGGGGCGGCGGGATTCGCGCGGTTCGGCGGCGGCCACGGCGCTGCTGCCCACGCCGTCATCGAGCAGCAGGGGCACCACGGTGTGCTCACCGATCTCCACGCCGGGGCCAAGGGTGGGCGAGAGAGAAGCACTGCCGCCACGGCCGCGGCCACCTCGACGGCGGCGAGCGCCAGCGGCTTCAGCGCCCACCGGGCTCTGCACCTCAGCACGGGCCGATGCGGCCGAGCGCACCACACCGGTGATGGTGGCCAGGGGTTGGAGCGTGTCCTTGCCGGGCAGCACGGCCACGTGGCCGAGACCGCCGCAACTGGGGCAGGCACGGCCGAACAGTTCGTAGATGTTCTGGCCCTGGCGCTTGCGGGTGAGTTCCACCAAGCCCAGTTCGGTGATCTGGGCGATCTGGGGACGGGCTGCGTCATCCCGTACCGCCTGGGTGAAATGCTCCAGCAGCTGGAGCTGATCCCGGCGGGAATCCATGTCGATGAAGTCGACGATCACCACCCCGCCGATGTTGCGCAGCTTCAGCTGGCGAGCGATTTCGGTGGCCGCCTCACAGTTGGTCCACAGCACCGTCTCACGTGCATTGGCCGAACGGGTGAACGAGCCCGAGTTCACGTCGATCACCGTGAGAGCCTCGGTGGGCTCGATGATGATGCTGCCGCCGGAGGGCAGATCCACCCGCGGCTTGAGCGCGTCGCGGATGGCGGCATTCACCTTGAAGTGCTCAAGCAGATCGGCCGGTTCGGCGTAGGCTTCGACCGCCACGTTGGTGTGGTCGACACCAAGAAACGCCTTGGCGCGCGCCACCCCTTCAGCGCTGTCGAGCACGATGCGCACCACTTCAGGGGTGTAGAGGTCGCGCAGCACGCGGTGCACGAAGTCTTCATCGCGGTTAAGCAGCACCGGCGGATTGGCGCTCTCGGCGGCCTGCTGGATGGCCTCCCACTGACGCAGCAGGGCTTCGAGGTCGTCGATGAGCTGCTCCTCGCCCACCCCTTCAGCCTCGGTGCGGATCAGCAGACCAGCGCCAGGGGGCTTGATCAGCACGCCCAGGGCCCGCAGCCGGTTGCGCTCGTTCTCGCCGTTGATGCGGCGCGAGATATTCACGCCCTGGCCGTGGGGCTGCAGCACCAGGAATCGACCCGGCAGGGCCAGGTTGCCGGTGAGGCGGGGCCCCTTGGTGCCGGTGGGCTCCTTCATCACCTGCACCAGCACCTTCTGCTTGGGCTCCAGCAGCTCGGTGATGCCGGCGGCGCCCTTCTTCAGGCGCAGGGGGCCGAGATCCGTGACATGGATGAAGCCGTTCTTTTCGCTCTCACCGATATTCACAAACGCGGCATCAATGCCGGGCAGCACGTTTTCCACCGTGCCGAGATACACGTCACCGATCTGATAACGGCCCTGGGCGACAACCAGTTCATCGACACGGTCGTCGTGGAGCACGGCGGCGATCCGCAGCTGCTCGGCGATGACGATCTGCTGGGGCATGGAAGATGGTGGGGTCCGCGGGACCCGTCCGGGGTTAGGGCTTCAGCAGGGATCCGAGGATCAGCTGCGAGCATGTGGAAATAACTGACCGCGCAACGCGTGCTGCGGTGTGGCCTGGAACGTCGATTTCTTGAAAGCTTCTTGAAATCGGTTTCACAGAACCGAAGCCGGTCTTGCGGAACCGGTGGGCAGAGCGAAGGGCGGGAAGAATGCCGTGTCCGGATCAGCGCTTAAGCCAGATCGGGCTCTTGCTTGCCTTGGCCTGAAGTTAGCACGGGCCTCAGGGTGAGCTTCAGGCGACGCTGGCGGCCCAGCTGGAGGGCAGAACCGAGCAAGTCGGCCAACCAGTGGCGCACCTGCTCGGGCCTGATGCTGCGGCCCGCAGGGTCGATCGCCGCCTCCAGCCGCAGCTGGACCACCGGCCCGTCGTGCTGCTTCAGGGTCAGGGCACGCAGGCTGGCGCGGCAGTCGCGCTCGCGGGGCCTGCCCTTTTTGTCGGTGTCGTGCCAGAGCAGCTGCTCGGCAACAAGCAGAGCGGCGATCGCCTGGCTCCAGCGGGCGCCATCGAGATGGACGGCGCCATCCTCGGGCTGGAGCTCCAGGCACCAGATCGCCCCATCCAGCTCCTGCGACAAGCTCGGAGCGAACACCGGCACCGCCGCGGCCTCCAGCAGCTGGAAACCCGGCGGCAGCTGGGGCTGCAGCCTCTCGATCGCCACCGCTGGATCCACCGGCTCCAGAAATTCCAGATCCATCCATTCGCCACCGCCCTCCACGCCGAGGGGCAGGGGCAGAGCCAACTGCAGCCGCGGCAGCGGATGGAAACCGCCGGTGAAGCTCACCGGCAGGCCGCTGCGGCGCAGGGCCCGCTCCAGCATCCGCAGGGTGTCGAGGTGGCTGATCAGCGCCAGGGAGCCGGTTTTGCTGAAACGGAAGCGCAGGCGGCAGACCCGCTCGCTGCCGGGGGGCCGTTGGGGCAGGGCCGGGGGAATCGGCGGCGGCGGGATCACCACGTTGTGGCCCAGATCCGGCCCGCACACCCCGCAGCTGCTGCAGCCCTCGAAGGAGCAGTCGGGCACCACCGCAGCGGCCAGGGCGCGCTTGAGGTCGTCAGCGAGCCAGCGCTTGTCGAGGCCCGAATCGATGTGGTCCCAGGGGAGGGGCTGGCGGCAGAAGGCATCGAGATCGGCATGGTCCATCGCCTCCACCGCGCTCCACTCCCCCAGCTCCAGCTGGCGATAGCGCCCGCCCAGCCCCGCGGCCTCGATGGCACGGGTCCAGGCGCCATAGGTGCGCTCCGCCGACTCAAACCAGGCATCCAGGCCCGCCCCCTGGCGCCAGGCCGCCTCCAGTACCGGCGCCAGGCGCCGATCGGCCCGGCCCACGAAATCCTCAATCGCCGAGAGGCGCACATCGGTGACATTCACCTTGATGCCGCGCAGCTGACGCAGGGCCCCGCGCAGCAGGTTCTGGCGCCGCACAAATTCCCCCGTGCTCACGCTGTGCCACTGGAACGGCGTGTGGGGTTTGGGGGTGAAATTGCTGATGGTGAGGTTCAGCTCCAGCCGCCCCAGGTCGCGGCACTGCTGCTGCAGCAAGCGGCAGGTGTCGGCGATGCCGAGCACATCGGCGTCGGTTTCGCCCGGCAGGCCGATCATGAAATAGAGCTTCACCTTGCGGTAGCCGTTCTCCATGGCCGTGCGGATGCCGGCCAGCAGCTCTGCATCGGTGAGCCCCTTGTTCACGATGTCGCGCAGGCGCTGGCTGCCGGCCTCGGGCGCGAAGGTGAGCCCCGCCTTACGGGTACCGCCCAGGATGTGGGCGATGTTGCCGTCGAAGCGGTCCACCCGCTGGCTCGGCAGGGTGAGGCTCACGTTCTTGTCGGCCAGGCGGTTGCGCAGCTCCACCCCCACCGCCGGCAGCGCCAGGTAGTCGGAGCAGCTGAGCGAGAGCAGCGAGAAATCGGCGTAACCGGTGCGCTCCATGCCGGTTTCGATCGCCTCGATCACCGCCTCGGGCTCCACGTCGCGGGCGGGGCGGGTGAGCATGCCGGGCTGGCAGAAGCGGCAGCCACGGGTGCAGCCACGCCGAATTTCCACGGTGAGGCGGTCGTGCACGGTTTCCACATGCGGCACCAGACCCATCGCGTAATGGGGCATGGGCGTGGCGGTGCGGCGCTGGATGCGCCGGGGCAGGCCCGGCTCCAGCGGCTCGATGCTCACCCCATCGGCCCCGGGGCCGTAAAGGCAGGGCACGTACACGCCTGGCACCTGGGCCAGATCGCGCAGCAGCTGGCGGCGGCTGAGGCCGGCGGCCCGGGCCTCGGCCACCACCAAACCGATTTCGGGCAACAGCTCCTCGCCATCGCCCAGGGCGATGAAGTCGAAAAAGGCGGCGAAGGGCTCCGGATTGCTGGTGGCGGTGGGACCGCCGGCAAAGATCAGCGGCGGCGCCTCAGGGTGGCTGAGGGGCAGATCACCCCGGTCGGCGGCCCGGATCGGGATGCCCGCCAGATCGAGCATCTCGAGGATGTTGGTGCCACCGAGCTCGTAGCTCAGCGAGAAGCCCAGGATGTCGAAGGCACGCAGCGGCCTGCGGCTCTCCACCGCGAACAGGGGCGCACCGCGCTCCCGCAGCCGCAGTGCCAGATCGGGCGCCGGCAGATAGGAGCGATCACACAACTGGCCGGGAACGGCGTTGAGGATCGAATAGAGAATGATGTGACCGGTGTTGCTGGCGCCCACCTCGTACACCTCGGGGTAGGTGAGGGCCCAGCGCACCCCCGCTTCGCGCCAGGCGCGGTCCCAGTCGCGCTCCTGCACCCCCAGCTCGTTGCCCAGGTAGCGGGCCGGCTTGCTGATGCCCAGGTCGATCAGGGCGTCGAAGTCAATGGGGGCAGCAGCAGCAGTCATGGCTTGAGCGTAGGCAGAACGTCGCCCAGGCCCCGGGTGATCAGCCCGTAGAGCAGCACCACCCCGGCCAGGGCAGGCGCACCCTCTGGGGTCGTTCGCCACTCGGGGGGCAGGATGCCGTTACGGCGAGGGCACGGAGCAGGGCGTCGACCAGCCCCCAGCCGATACGGCCGCATAAGCCGTGCAATTTGCCGCCTAACGTGCAGAAATGCACGGTTATTTGCCCAGGTATGCCCAGGCCGGCCTCATCAAGGCCCTGACGCGATCCCCGGCAGCCCTGCTGTTGGGACCGCGACAGTGCGGCAGAGCCACGAAAGCCTGGCCGGCCGCATCGCCCAGGTGGAACTCACGCCCTTTCTGCTGCAGGAAGTGCACGCCAGCTGCACATGGCAGGAGCTGTGGTTGCGCGGCGGCTTTCCCGACAGTCTGCTGGCCGGTGACGATGAGGCCAGCCTGGATTGGCGCGAGGACTTCATCCGCACCTTCCTGGGGAGGGATATTGCTGCGCTTCAGCTGGGGCTGCCCCTGCCCCTGATGGAGCGGCTGTGGCGTCTGTTGGCCCATAGCCAAGGCCAGACCCTCAATGCCAGCCGGCTGGCAGGCCTGCTGGATCTGCGCGCGCCCAAGTTGCAGCAGCTGCTGGCCGTGCTTGAGCAAACCTTCATGTTGCGGCGCCTGCCACCCCTGGAGGCCAACCTGAGCAAGCGGCTGGTGCGTTCCCCCAAGCTCTACCTGCGCGACAGCGGCCTGCTGCACAACCTCTTGGGCATCGAGACCTACGACGATCTGCTGGCCCACCCCCAGGCCGGCGAAAGCTAGGAGGGCTTCGTGATCGAACAGCTGATCGCCGCCCATCCGCGTTGGCGGGCTCACTTTTTACGCACAGGGCATGGGGCCGAACTCGATCTGGTGCTGGAGCGAGGGCAGCGCAGGCGGGTCTATGAGATCAAGCTCTCTAAAGCCCCCAGGCTGTCGCGCGGCTTTCACGAGCTGGTGCAGCTGCTGCAACCAGAGCGGGCGGAGCTGATTGCCCCGGTCGAAACAAGCTATGAAGTGAAACCCGGCATCTGGGTGCGTTCTCCCCTGGAAGCCGCTCAGCCGGCCACCCCGCCATAGGACAATCCCGCCAGTTTCCCGGGGCCCGCGCGGCCCGCATCTGATGGCGCAGGTCAACGGCAATTACCTCAAGCTCAAGGCCGGCTATCTGTTCCCCGAGATCGCGCGGCGGGTGAAGGCCTTCAGCGAGGCCAACCCCGAGGCCCCGATCATCCGCCTGGGCATCGGCGATGTCACCGAGCCCCTGCCCGAGGCCTGCCGCGACGCCATGAAGGTGGCCATCGATGCGATGGGCACCCGCGAGGGCTTCCACGGCTACGGCCCGGAGCAGGGCTACCTGTGGCTGCGCGAAGCGATCGCCCAACACGATTTCCAGGCCCGCGGCTGCCAGATCTCCGCCGAGGAGATCTTCGTCTCCGACGGCTCCAAGTGCGACAGCGCCAACATCCTCGACATCCTGGGCGAGGGCAACCGCATCGCCGTCACCGACCCGGTGTACCCGGTGTATGTGGACAGCAACGTGATGGCGGGCCGCACCGGCGAGGCCGACGCCGCCGGTCAGTATGGCGGCCTCACCTACCTGCCGATCAACGCCGAGAACGGCTTCACGGCCCAGATCCCCACGGAGAAGGTGGATCTGATCTACCTCTGCTTCCCCAATAACCCCACCGGCGCGGTAGCCACCAAGGACCAGCTCAAGGCCTGGGTGGACTACGCCCGTGCCAACGAGGCCCTGATCCTGTTCGACGCCGCCTACGAGGCCTTCATCCAGGACCCCTCGCTGCCCCACTCCATCTATGAGATCGAGGGGGCGCGGGAGTGCGCCATCGAGTTCCGCTCGTTCTCCAAGAACGCCGGCTTCACCGGCACCCGCTGCGCCCTCACCGTGGTGCCCCGGGGCCTGATGGGCACGGCCGCCAACGGCGAGCGGGTGGAGCTGTGGGGCCTATGGAACCGGCGCCAGTGCACCAAGTTCAACGGCGTGAGCTACATCGTGCAGCGCGGCGCCGAGGCGGTGTATTCCCCCGAAGGCCAGGCCCAGGTGAAAGCCCTGATCGCCTTCTACATGGAGAATGCCGCGATCATCCGCCGCGAGCTGAGCGCCGCCGGTCTGGCGGTGTATGGCGGCGAGCAGGCCCCCTACGTGTGGATCAAGACCCCCGAGGGCGTGGATTCCTGGGGCTTCTTCGATCTGCTGCTCAGCAAGGCCCACGTGGTGGGCACCCCCGGCAGCGGCTTCGGCGCCGCCGGCGAGGGGTATTTCCGCCTCTCGGCCTTCAACAGCCGCGCCAATGTGGAGGAAGCGATGCGTCGGATCCAGGCGGCGCTGGCGTGAGATCAGTTCTTCGCCAGTGTCACAAGCGGACGCCACAGCAACAGGGTTGAGGCGATCAACCCTGCAGCCATCAGGACCATGATCAGCCCGGCAGCCTGGCTGCGGCCGATCACGCCACCGAACTGAGCAATGGCTTCACTGAGGACCGCTGCACTGAGGGATTGGAGCCCCTTGCCGAGGCTGGTGATCGAGGCCACCCTGCCCTGCATCCCAAGGGGTGTCATGCCAGAGCTGAGGGCCGTGTCGAGATTGATGGTGAAGATGCTGCAGGCCCCCACCAGCAAGGATGAAAGGCTGGCCCAGTGAATCACCTGGCTGCCGGCGAAGAGCATGATGGCGCTGCCCAGACCGAGTGAGCCCAACAGCAATGCCAGCCAGCGCTGGGGTTGCTCGCTGACAGCCACCCCCAGCAGCGATCCGATGAACCCTCCCAGACCCAGGGCCGAAAGCAATGCCGCATAGATCGCATGGGACGATCCGAGCATGCTTGAGTCATGCACAAAGACAGGCAGGAGTTGCTGAAACGGACCTCCCAGCACCATCACAACCGCCAGCAACTGCATCAACAGCACAAGATCACGCCGATCGCGGACGTACGTCAGCCCCTGGCCGATCTCCCGCAGAACGTCATCAGCCCGCCAGCCTCCTGGGCGCTTCAACGCTGACAAGCCAGGCCGGGGCAGCAGCGGGATACAGAGAAGAACTGGAAAGTAACTCAAGACATTAAACAGAAAGGCAGCCTGTTCATTGGCATGAGCGCCCTGGCCAGCACTCAGCAAGACCCCGCCGAGGGCCGGACCGAACACATTGGTGAGCTGCGACGACGTAGCAAAAAGCTGTTGGGCGGAGACCAGTTCCTCCGACGGAACCATTTCGGCGATCAGGGCGGAACGCGCCGGCGTATCAAGACTGGAGATCACCCCATTGCAGGCACTCACAACAACCAACAGACCGAGCGGAACCAGCATGCGTGTGGAAACCAGCCACAACACCACCGCCACCAGCAGCAACGTGCTCTGAGTGAGCGCGAAGGCACGCCGCCGCGGCAGGCGATCGGCAGCGGCTCCCCCGAACAGCTCCAGCATCAGCTGGGGGATGCCGTAACCCAGGGCCAGCAGCGCGATGCCGTGGGCCCCGTAGAACCGCGCCGTCATCCAGGACAACGCCATCACGTAGGCACTCGTGCCCAGGCTGGACAACGTTGAGGCCATCCAGAAGAAGCGGAAGATCCTGTTCTTCCAGAGTCCCCGCAGAGCTGGGAGCGTCTGAAGATGCATTCACCCCTGAGCGGGAAGCCACATTGGTCTAGCTAATCAATCCCGGCGGCCCGGCTCGTCCACCGCGTCCACAGCGCTCGCAGGATTGCAGCTGCGGCCCTGGGCGAGCCAGCCTCCTGCCTGGGCTCGAACTGTTGGCCCACCGCTGCCGACTGGTCGGGGCCCACAGCCTCGACGGCAGCAAACCTGGCCGGATCCAGCAGGAACAACGCCGTGGACTGGTCCCAGAGCATCACATGCCCGCCCGGCCCGCTGGCCACGGCGGCAGGCTCCCAGGTGGATAGGGAACTGCAGGGGCGCGCGTTGCTGTCCGTGGTGGAGTAGGGCGGAGCACAAGGCGTGGTGTTGATCAGCGCCCGCCGCAGGCGACCGGCCAGCCCCCGAGCTGGCAGGCCGCCAGGCGGGCCTGCCACCATCCCGTAACTCGGCACGAAGCAGCCCTCAGCCGGCACGGCAGCGGCAATGCACTCGGGAGCAAGGGGGAGCGCGACAAAGGCGGCCTGTGCGTTGGATAACAACGCCATCGCGGCCTGACAGGCCTGCAGGTCGTAGCGGCAGTTGAAGGATGCCTCCGCCGGCTGCATGGCGGCCTGCTCAGGCCGGCGCCCTGTGATCACCACTTGATCCAGCTTGTGGCGCAGTGCGGGGGCATAGCGGATGAATGAGCTGAACGGTGCCGTCAGCAGAACCGAGACCCGCTCGCAATCGCTGACGGCCTGCCCGATCGCCCCGGGGAGGTCGGCCTCTCCCGGCCAGGGTTCCGGAGTCGCGGCCAGCAGACCGTTGGAGCGGTTCAGCATCGCCCGGAAGAACGGCAGCCATGGCCAGGCAGCCAGATCGGGCGCCACGGCCGGACTGGCCCCGACAAGCACCGGAAACGAAGCACGCTGGACCATCGCGCTGTCGCCATGGATCAGGGCAGCGACGGCCGGGGCGGCCTGCGCCGGCAGCGTCACGCCCTCGGTCTGCACGATGGCCGCCACGCGGCGGCCGGCCACCACCATCGGCAACGCCATCATGTCGTCAATGTCGTAGTCGTTGTCGAGCACGACACAGGTCTCCGCCGCCGGCCGCGACAGCGGCGCAGCACTGGCCCGAAGCGGTGATCCGCAGCTCGCCAGAAGCGCAACGGTCAGGGAAAGGCGGCAGCAACACAGGAAGCCGGCCTGCGAAGCCCGACTGCGCCTGTTGGCCAGGTTGGGCATCGTGATCCCCCTGATCAGCGCTCCCTAAACTGGCGCTCCTGCAAGCGGATTCTGCCTTGATGGCCAGCACGGTTGTTGCCAGCCAGAGCCCTGGCCGAGCCCCCGATGGCGGCGCCGCCGTGATGGAAAAAGCCCCCGAACGGGTGCGCAAGCCGTCACCCCGTTACAAGGTGCTGCTCCACAACGACCCGGTCAACACCATGGAATACGTGGTGACAACCCTGCGCCAGGTGGTGCCCTCCCTCAGTGAGCAGGATGCCATCGCCGTGATGCTCGAGGCCCACAACACCGGCGTGGGCCTGGTGATCGTGTGCGATCTGGAGCCGGCGGAGTTTTACTGCGAAACGCTCAAGGCCAAAGGCCTCACCAGCACGCTCGAGCCGGAAACGTGATGCTCCACTGGTGGGGCACCTTGCTCTACCCCACCGCCCTGGTGGGGATCTTTCTGGGCACGCAACTGCTGCTGGGGCAGCTCGGGGTGGCCGAGGCCCAGCGCGCCGCGCTGGCGGCCCTGCCAGCGGTGGGCACCCTGCTGATCAGCCTGCCGCAGCGGCTGCGGCGCGCCTGGGCCAGCGCAGAACCCTGGCGAACGCTGGGCGTGCGCTCGGCCCCAGCCGCTCTGGTGCGGGCGCTGGTGCGAGGCATGCTCAAGGCGCTGCTGCTGCTGGCGCTGTTGGTGGTGGGGCTGGCGCTGGCTGGCCAGATCGGCTGGCAGCCGCGACTCAGCGCAGGGCTGATACTCAACGCCTTCGCCCTGGGTCTTGGGGTGGGATTTGCCGAAGAGCTGCTGTTCCGCGGCTGGCTGCTGGGGGAACTGGGCCTGCTGCTGGGGAGCCAACGAGCTCTCTTGCTGCAGGCGGCCCTGTTCAGCCTGGTGCACACCCGCTTCAACCTGCCCCCCTGGCAACTGCTCGGCCTTCTGGGAGGCCTGCTGCTGCTCGGCCTGGCCCTGGGTCTGCAGCGCCGCGCCGATGGCGGCCTGCTCTGGGGTGCGGTTGGCCTGCACGGGGGCCTGGTGGGGGGGTGGTTCCTGCTGAACCAGGGGCTGGTGGCCGTGAACCCGAGCGCTCCGGCCTTTCTGATGGGCCCCGCCAATCCCATCGGTGGCGCGCTGGGCTGGCTTGGTCTGGCCCTGCTGCTGCTGGCGCGGCGGCGCTGGTGGGCGGCGAGCAATCCAACCACCGCTAGCATGGCTGATAGCTGAACGCTGGCCGTGGCCCAGGTTCTGATCCGTCAGCTGGATGATCAGGTGGTGGAACGCCTGCGTCAGCAGGCCAGACAGCGGGGGATCTCGCTGGAGCAAAGCCTGCGGGAGCTGCTGACGCAGACGGCAATGGCCCCCGAATCCCTGCTGGATGATCTGGCCCGATTACGCCGCCAGACCCCAGCACCAAACGCCAGCCTTGATGTCGCGGCCCTGATCCGCGAAGGCCGTGAGCAGCACTAGATCAGCGCTCTGGGTAGTGGATGCTTCGGTGATCTTTGGCTGGTTCGCCACCTGCAGGCATGGCGATCAGGCCGTGTCCCTGCTGGAGCAGACCGAGACGGTCCAGCGGATCGCTCCCGATCTGGCACTGATCGAGCTGCTGAACGCCGGCTGGAAAACCTTGCGGGCGGGAGCGATCACCATCGATCAAATGCAGGCGATGGCGACGCTCACCCCTCAGCTGCTGGGGCAGGTGGTCCCCACCGATCGCCACCTGCTCCAGGGCGCCCTGGCCTGGTGCACACGGCTCGACCATCCCGCCTACAACTGTCTCTACCTCGCCTTGGCGCAACAACGCAACGCCACCCTGATCACCGCAGACCAACGCCTGCTCAACGCCCTGAGCCAACGGCACCCAGGAACAACCATCGCCATGAACCTGGCCGACTGGCCAGGCGCTTGACGCTCAGCGCGTCGCCGTAGCCAGGGCGGCCCGCCCCTCCACCTTGGCGTGCAGCGCTTCATCCAGTGGTGCCAGGCCGTAATCGCGCTCCAGCAGCGCCATCACCGTGCGGCCGAAATCAGCCGGGTTCGTGTCGAAGGCCTCCAGGCAGATGCGCCCGAAGGTGCTGCCCATCGGCTCGGGGTTCCAGAGCATGCGGCGGGCATCCCAGGGCAGCATGCTCATCGGGTTGTAGCCCGGCTTGATCAGACCCTGATCGAAGCCGTACTGCTCCAGGTGGGTGTGGGGCTGCAGGCCGATGAAGA
>VFQS010001685.1_pt1 | contig 19636 bp, 13 predicted proteins | sample 3512361 | NCBI WGS metagenome assembly VFQS01 (sample SAMN10412375, study PRJNA504923) | tailings metagenome | isolation source: Relicate 1 Philex TSF3 active mining | place: Philippines
TATTGATACATTGCTAATAATACATTATATAAACCTTTCATATTTTTAGAGTTGTGATAAAATTTTGTATTGTCATTCCATTCAATTTCTTCTTTAAAGTTAAATGATTGATTAACTTCGAGTAATTTTTGATAAAGATTAAAATAATAGTTAGTATAAAAGTCTATAGTATGGGTACTATTTCCGTGACCGGAAATATTAGTCTGCTTAAGCGCGGTACCATTTCCGTAACCAGAAATGTAAGCCTGTTTAAGCTCGGTACTTTTTTCAGCTTTCATTATTGAATTAATATTAGAAATACCATATGTAAAATCATTTGAAAATCTAAATATTATTTTGTCTTTTCTATTAATAAATAAATATGTTAAAATATATGAATCAAAAAACATTAAAATTTGAAATGAATTGGGATCTAAAGTAACAAATCTTTTTCCAACAGCATCTGGTGAATTTTCGAATTCCCATAATTTAAAGTTATTAAATATTTGTTCTTTGGTCTTTTCAATATTAATTCCTCTTTCCCACTGGTCAATTATATAATCAATTGCTTTTACCAAATTTTCATTTGCTTGATTAAATATAACTTTTTCATCTGAATTAAGTAATAAAATAGTTTGAATCCAGTTTGTTTTATCTATTTTATAATTATTACCACCAATTTGATGATAATTAATTAAGTATCTTTTTTTGGTCATTATTATATTTACATATAATTTTTTTTATATTATAAATTAATAATGAATAAAGTTTATGACTATATTATAATTGGCGGTGGTATTGCAGGTTTATATGCAAACTATTTATTAAATGAAAAATATAATGGTATTTTATTAGAAAAAGAACATGATTTAGGAGGTAGAGTTTATGAAATGAATTGGCATGGATCAAATATTAAAATTGGTGCCGGCATTATGGCAGAACACAATATTAATTTATTAAAATTATTAAATGAATTAAAAATTAAACCTCAAACATTTGATTCAGATATTAAATCTTTTCATGAACCATTTGATATGAATGAGGCAATTAAAAAAATTAAGGTAGCATTTAAAAACTACTCAACAAAAGATAAATTAACAATGAAAGAATTTCTTGAAAAAAACTTTGACAAAAAATTTGTTAAAAACTTTATAATTAACTGCGAATATAGAGATTTTATAAATTCTGACCCTTATTATTTCATTAAATATTATAAAATTGATGATATGTCACACGATCCTTATAAAGTTTTAATTATTGAATGGAAAAATTTAGTTAATAAATTAGCAAAATCAAATTGTTATACCAATAGTGAAGTTAAAAAAGTAGAAAAAATTAATGATAATCTTTTTAATATTTATACGGATAAACAAATATATTATTCAAAAAAAATAATATTTGCATTAACTTTAAAACCGCTTGATAAACTAATTTCTAAAATTATTGATTTTAAATATAATGATTATATAGGTACTATTGAGTTTATGCGCATTTATACCTGGCATAAAAATGGTTACGCCACTGATAAAATAGGTCATTATAATTTGGTACCTAATCAATTACAAAAAATAATTAAAATTTCTGACAAAATACTAATGGCTTCATATTCTGACAATACTGATGCCAAATATTGGAAATCTCTAATTTCATTAGATAAAAAATCCCAAATAAAAAAAGTGGAAAATAAATTACAAAATTTAAATATTGGAATCAACAAAGTTGATGATATTGAAATTGGGTACTGGAAAGAAGGAATTCATTATTATAAACCCTTTGGTACAGTAAAATTTAATGATTTATTAAAAAAACTGTCAAAACCAACAAAAAATGTTTTTGTAATTGGCGAAATAATATCTAAAAAACAAGGCTGGGTTGAAGGTTGTATTGAATCTGTTAATAGAATAATAAATAAAAAAAAAATAAAAATTGAAATGAAAAAAAATTAAAATAGAGCTTAATTATTAATAATGCATAAAAATATTATTATTAACAATTTAAGATGTGCTCTTGGACAGAAAAAGTTTGGGGTAGATCTTGGACCAGATTATTTATCAAAAATTATAAATAAAAAATATCCATCAAACATCGTAACAATGAGTTCACTTGATAATTTTACAGATGCTTATGATTTATTATATCATATTGATAATTTTGCATTAAATTTAGGCGGAGACCATTCAATTGGTGCTGTTACTGTGCAGGCTCAATTAGATAAACATCACGATGATTTATTAGTAATTTGGATTGATGCACATGCAGATGTTAATACGATGGAAAGTTCAGTGACAAAAAATATTCATGGCATGCCCGTTGCACCTTTACTAGGATTAATGAGTCATTGGTGGAAATCATCTTTTGTTAAAACTCATCACAAATTAAAACCAAAAAATTTATTATATGTTGGTATTAGAGATTTAGATCCTCCAGAAGTAGATATTATAGATAAACTAAAAATTAAATATTTTGATAAATATTCTGATCAAGTTTGTTCTTGGATCAAATCTCACCCTTCGTCTAAAATTCATATAAGTCTTGATATTGATGGAATTGATCCGGAATACATGCCATCTACAGGCACACCTGTTAGTGATGGATTATCAGTTGAAGATGTTAAAAAAATTATTAATACATCTAAAGATAGATTAATAAGTTTCGATATGGTTGAATTTAATCCTTCAATTGGCGATGAAGATCAAGTATTAAAAACTATTAATAATTGTAAAAGCATTTTAGATACAATTTTATAATGAAATTATTTTAATTACCTTTAATAATAAATCTTTTTCTATTCTTAATATTAATAAATTTATCAACAAAATCTAATAAATCTTCTTTTGTTACTTTCTTTAATTGATCTAACAAAAGTTCATTACGGTTAAATAAATATTGTCTTAAACTAATTTCTGGTAAATATCTGGCAATTTTTTCTTCTAAACTATATTCTGGTTCTTGTAATTGATTTTCTAATGTTGCCACAAATTTTCCAAAATCGGCATCAGTTAATAATTTTTTTAAAGTTTTATTAAAATCTTCTATTTTTTCTTCTATATATTCTATTGGTTTATCAGATTGAATTTTTTGTATTATAAAATGTAAATCTCGAATATTTAAATGATCCATAGCTACCAAATATCCTAATTGATTTTTTGTTCTTAAATTATCAAAAAATGATTGACCTAAAATATTCATTGCCAAATTAAGTAATACGAATTCTCTTGGTACAAAAGAGCCAACTGGATAGTAATAACAAACACAATTAGCTTTCTCTTTAGTATTTGGATGTGTTATTTCGAAGTTGTTAAATTCATTAATTTTTGGTAATTGAAAACTATTATTATAATATAATTTATTAAAACCACTTGATATATTAACAATATTAGATGATTCAATATTACCATAAACAAAACTTGTTAATGAAGAATTTTTAATTATGTCTGATAAATAATCTTTAATTATCTCATAATCTAATTTCTTAAGTTGATTATCCAATTCTTCTGATGAAAACTCTGTATTAAATGCTTGGTTTCTAACTTTATAAGATAAATATTCCCAACTATTCAAAAATTTTGTATTAGAATAAGCATCTGATAAAGATACTAATAAATTATTAACATATTTTTGAGACAATTTAGAAAAATACTTGTCAATATTAGTAATAAAATCATTTATATCCTTCATTAATAATTGTAATTTACTTGCATCATTTAATCCTCTAATATTTACTACAATTGCCGAAGTTGATGGTCTAGGTGAAAAACTTATGGAATAACATAATTCTAATGGTTTAAATAAAATAACCGATGACATAAAATTTAATATTGAACAAGATATTGTTGTAAGAACATAATTTTTTGGAGATGAAAAATAATTTGAATTATTAAATTGTAACCAAATATTTAATAAAGGTTCACAAAATTTACTACATCCACCATACCATTGTTTTTCACCAATTAAAACAGGAACATCAAATTTATCTAATCCATTAATTATTGTTGGGTTTGCATTCAAATATTGGTTATTTATATCAAAGCAACAAAATGATTCATTAATAATCATATTTTTAGAAACAATATTTGGAATTTGAGCATATATTGCTTCATACTCTTTTAATTTTTGATATTCTAATTGTTCTTCATTTTGAAATGTTGGACTTGCAACAATTTTTATTACATTTTCAGGAATTATGTATTTGTTGAATAATTCAAAATATTCTTCTGATGTTTTTGTTTTACTAATTTTAAAACTTGATTCAAATACTTGCTCAGTTTTTTCATAATGATGATTTATTGCCAATAAATTACATAAATCTTCTGTTTGAAACTTTTCGATACAATTAAAATTAATTTCCATAATTTTTTGATAATATTCAGCATATTTCTTCAAATCAGATTTCTTAACTTGCTCAATACATTCATATAAAACTTTTTGAATAATATCTAAATTATCAAATCCCTCTTTTGTTAAATTAAATGTAATTATAAAAACACCTTCATATTTGGTTTCTGATTTTATTGAATTAATAAATCCTAAATTTTTAAGATAAAAGTACATTGAATTTGCTGATTTATTTGTTAATAAACTCTCTAAAATTGTAAAATCTTTTGTTTTCATAAAATTTTCCTGACTAGGTACCTCCCAAATATAAGATAATTCATAAATATTAGATAAAGATTTTAAATGGTAACTTTTAGATTTATTTATTGAATAAAATGGTTTTTCAATTTCAAGTTTATGATGTTTATTTGATGGAACAATATGTCCAAATGTGTCAGAAATCATTTTTTGTATTTGATCACTTGATTGTGATGATGCAACACAAATAGAAATATTTTGAGGCACATAATATTTGTTATAAAATTGTATTACTCTTTCTCTAATATCGGGTTTATTTAAGGTGTTTAATGATCCAGTAATAAACTGATTTGTTTTGCTATCTGGATTTGTTAAATATAACATAAGTTGGAATTTTTTCCAATAGTCTTTATGAATATTTTTTTTATGTTCACTATCTACTGCATTAATTTCTCTACTAACTGAATCAGGATCAAATAATGGATCAATAAAAAATCGACTAAATATATCAAGTATTTCATGTAAACCATTATCAAATACATTAAAATAGTATACAGTTTCCATCATATCTGTATATGCATTTGAACTACCTCCTAACTCGTTTAATCTGGTATTATAATGATTTTCATCAGGATATTTTTTACTACCCATAAATAACATGTGTTCTAAAAAATGAGCTAATCCATCATACCCATCTGGATTCAAATAAGATCCTGCATTTATACTTACTGTTACATATGATTTTTCTAAATGAGGATCATTTACTATAATATATTTAATACCGTTATCTAATTGTGAGCCAGTAAAATTTCTTTTATCAAATTTTGGTTTTGTTATATTAATCATTTTATTTATTAAATATAAATAGAATGATTTTTTTATATATTAATAAAATTTAATTTTATATAAATCATGATTAAACAAATAATAATCAAACAAATAATAATTAAACTAAACAAATTCTGAATTTAAAATAACTAATTGGTCATTTACTTTTTGTACTTTTGTATTTAAATTTATATTGATCATTGCATTATCCCATGATTCAAAAAATTTTTTAATATCTATATTTCTATAATTAAATGTATCAACTGATTCAAACCATAAATTGTCAATTGGATCCATTTCCTTTATAATACTTGTAATCTGATTTGATAATGAATAATTTGATACAAAAGGTGTTATAATCAAATGATGATTTATAGAATTTAAATATTTATTTGGTTCAACATTTTCTTCTTTTATTTCACTGAGCCATTTTTTTGTTTGATTAACCCCTTCTGGTAAACTTCTTATAAAACTTGTTAAGTTTTTTATTGATGGTACGGTATAATCCTTATACCATGTTAAATTATTAGTATGATAGTCCTTCATATTTCCAAATTGTGTAATTGCTAAATGATATATTTTTTTTAAATAATCATTAGAATGTACTTGATTATTTGGATTTGATAAATTTTTTAAAATTTTTAAATGATAATTGACATTGATATGATCATAATAATTTGGATATAGTTTACTTAAATTATTTGATGCTTTTTCCGAAACATAATTATATAAATCCTGGTATGGATCAACAGTAATATTTTGAGGTTTATTATATAAAATTAATCCATTAAATTCGCTTTCATGCCAATCTAAATTTTCTGTTATTAATTCAATTGATTCTAGTAATATTTTCTGTTTAACTTCATCCAAATTAAATATTGATAAGTTTAAATATGTTTCAATATTTTCATTATTAATTTCTTTCAAATATATTTTTCTTAAGTCTGAATCATCTAGTTCATCTAGATCATTGGAGTTTAAAATTAATGCTTTATATATTATAAATTTTTTTAAAAACTCTTGTATTTGATCAAAATTATAATATAATTTGTCAACAAAAAAACTTATCAATTGAGAGTTAATTTTAAAAAATCTTTGAAGTATTATTTTAGTTGTATTTGTTTCATTTGTTTCTATAATTTTATCAAAAAATAATGCTAAATTATTTAGATCAATAGATATATATGATTTTTTTAAATTTACAATATTATTTTTACCAACTGATTGATAATGTTTTTTAATATAAAAATCTAACCCTAATTCAGGACCAATTTCAACAGATGAAGGCAAATGGTCATTTCCAAACAAATAAAATACTAAACACAAATCCCATATAATTTTATAATTATTAGTTTTTATATTGTTGGTATTGTTATATACTTCCATTAAATTTTTAATAATTAAATTAGCTTCAAGAACCTGTACATAACCAAGTACATTAACATTTTTTAAATATTTAACAACTGTGAAATTAATATCTTTGTTTACTATTTTATAATATGATTGTTGAATTAATATTTGATGAATAAAATCAGAATCAGTTGTATGAATACAATAATCTCCATTTAATTCTTCTTGTGCTATGTGCTTAAAAATTTTTAAATCCGATTCACCATTTTCTTTTGCACTGTTTATATAAATTTTCATTTTTGGATAATTTTTTTTAATTTTTATGTTCATATATAATTCCAAATTTTTGATAAAATTAGATGAAGGTCCTATTGATTTGTCTATTGTAAATCTAGTTTTAATCCATTTAAAATAATCAAATAATATTGGTTCTTTATTAGAATTACCTTCATATTCTTTTGATAAATTTTCAAATAAATTTTTATTATTAGGTAACAAATTATCAAAATATTTTTTAAATAAAATCTTTTTTTCATTTGATTCAAGAAAATTTTTAATTCGTCTTCTACGTTGTTCAATTACTTTTGATATAGAAGGAATGCCGTCATAAAATATAGATAATGATTGAATAAAATTTACATGATGAAGTTTATCAACATAATTAACCATAGTATTAACTATTTTCTCATAAATTACTAGTTCGATAATTGACAATCCTTCATTTTTTTCATTTGACATTTCAACATTTGATGTTATTTTACTTGTTATATAACTTATAAATTTTGTAATAATTTCATCTTCATTAAAACCATCGAAAATATTTTCTAAATCAGAACCAATATAATATAATTTCCAATGTGGTTGCATAAATATATTTTTTAATATTTGTTCCAATTCGTCACCTTTATCAATAGCAAAAGGTAAACACAAAATTACTTTTATAATATCATTAATTTCATTTTCTATATCAACAATTTCTTGGTAAATTAAAAAATTTAGATCAAAAATAATATGATTTGCTACTATTTTTCTCACATTATTTTCAATACTTAATTCTTCTATACCTTCATTGTTAATAGATTTTGATATAAAATTAGCAAATCTATCTAATCCCATTAATTTAGTTATTAATCTTAAATATTAATTTTGTTTTAAATCAAAATATTTTATAATTTTTCTCTAATTAGGTTATGAATTTCCCACATTACCTTACAATCAATTTCGTTATATTTTATAATTTCTCTCATAACCGGATCTTCGATTACATTATCTATTGTTTTATTTTTTACACTTTCATATAATTTATTAGCAAGAATCATAGCAGTTAATCCATTTGAACAAGGGCTTGAACTATCCCAACATGATTCTATCATGTCGCATTTATTTAATGCTCTTGCAATTGTTTTTAATGAAAAATTTAAAGCTCCTTTTACAACAACTGGTTCTGACAAGAATACTTGATATAAATCATAAAATACATAGTTTGAATCATAAAATTTATTGTCTGAATGACGTTTCTTAAAGTTAGTATATGCACTTGGTTCTGCAAAAGACCAATGATAAAATTTGGCTTTTTTCTTTTTTTGTTCTTTTAATATTGTGTTTATATATTTATAAAAATCTTGAAACATTTCTAATTCAGAAGTATCGCTTTTTTCATTCATCACAAATGTTTTGTATACCCATTCACCATTATTTTCATAACCTACACCTACCATAAAAATAAATTGATTACTATCATATGAGATGATACCATCCTTAATAATTGATCCAAAATTTGAATTCAATGTTTCAAAATCTAAGTAAAACTCTAAAAATTGTGAATCTTTTGTTTTCCAATTTTTTCTATCCCAATTAATTATTTGAGGTCTAATTATGTCTTGATTTTGTCTATTAATATCTAATACTGAATCAACTATATGTGCTTGTTTCCCTTTCGGATTAAATCCTAATATTCTTGCATTGCATTTTGGATCAGTCCATTTAAAAACTTGATGTAAATGAGCTTGCTCGCGATTTTTTACACCACAATACATAATTGCTGTTATTTCCTTAATTTTATCGTTTAACTCATTTTTAATTTTTCTAAACTCTCCGTCTTTTTCATTTTTCATATTTGGAAATAATTCTTTTCTGCACGGAAGTGGTAATAAACTCCAATTTGATCCTTCGCTTTTTAAAGTTCTAATCCAATCAACAGCATTTTTTGATTGTGTTACATACTCGCTATCAACAGAATCATAATCTATTACTCCTAATTTATTTAGAAAATTAGTGTTATCATATTTAACTCCTTTTGATTCCCAGTGATATTTTTTCCCCCAAATATAAGCTTTATTAATTTGTATTCCTTGAACTTTATTTAAATCACGTGTGTAAATATACAACTGACCCTTATATGCAGGAATACTTTCTGAATTTAATATATGAATTCCATCTGCTCTCAAAGGAATAGTCGAGTGTTTTATATCAATAACTTTATAATGCCATGGAGTTTTTAATTTTGGCGATCCAACTTTAGCCTCAAAATCACTTATTACATTGTATCCCATTAGTTTATTAATATAATCTGATCTTACTATTAAATCTGGCATACCAAATGTTTTATCATCATAATTATGTAGAACTGCTTGATAAATTAGAGGTTCTCCTTTTTTCATTAATTCTATTGTTTCTTCAAACTTTTCTTTTAATCTACTTAACATATAATCTCCAACTTTTATTATTGAATGATTTTTTTTAAGAATCTTTATTAATTCTTCTTCAAATTCAATTCCCGCATCCATAATACATTTACTGAAAGTATCTGGATTGGATTTTATTACAGCTCTTGAATTTGAAATATTTGAAGGAGTATCTCCTAAATCATAAATTCTATATTCTTTTAACCAATCGAGCAAAGGATCATTTAACATATAATTTCGTACAGAAGAAGCAGATATCATTTGGTTCCAAATTTCTTGTTCTAAATCTTTTTTGAATCTTTTAGCCCTGTGCTTTGGAGATTCAAGTAAAACTTCAGCTTGATCATTGTCATCTTGATCATTTATAAATTCATTATATGATCTTTTTCTATTATCTAATAAAATTTGTCTACGCGCATACCTAATAGATCTTGATGGTTTGTTAATATTTAACACTGATTTATCTTCAATTGTTATATTCATCAAATTATATGTTATTGTTTGGTTTAAATTTTTAATTTCATTAGTTGTAATTTCAATTGTATTTATAGGTTGCATAAAATCGTTTTTATTATTGTCATCTAACTCAAAGTTAATTTGTTTAAAAACATATCTATTAACTTCAGATAATGCCGGAATAATATCTTTTGATAATTGATATTCTCTTTTATCAATTATAATGTTTATAAAGTATAAATCACCAGTTTTTTTACAAAGATACCAATAATAATGATGAAATGACTCGTCAAGTAAATTTAAATTTACTAATTCAATTTCATTTAATTGAGAATAAAAAACACACAATTTATTTGCTAATATATCATGTATTTTTAAGGCCTCCTTTGGTTTTTCATAGGACCAATATTCAATTAAATTCTGCTTATCCATATAATTATTATTAATATTCATACCTTTATTTAACAGGTGTTTATATCAATTTTTTTAATTAAGTGAGTTTAAAAATTATTTTTAAAATCTTATTTTTAGTATATGGATAAAGAATTAAATATTGAAAACGTTGAAGTCCCTGAAGTTAACTCAGGAGATCAATCTACTGGTCTAATTCAAACTTTATTAAAAAAAATTTCTGACAACAAAATGTATTTATATATTGCGGTTGCTGTTATAGTTCTAGGTGTTTTATTATATTATTTTTATTTTAAATCTAAAAAAGAAATTCAAACTTTAGCAAATACTTCTAATGATAAACCACAACTTGCTTTACCTAAACAAAATAACGAAAACCAAACTGTTGTTGCTGCTAATGATAATGTTCCTGTTGGATTTAATCCTAATTCCAATGATTATTTTGTTTTAGATGCAAATGGTAATCCAGTAAAAGTTTCTGGTACATATCAAAATAATAACCAACAACTTTTACCTTTACCAATGCCAAAACAACAACCTTCGCAACAAGAAATTCAAATGTTACAAAAACAAATGCTTGAAAAACAAATGATGGAACAACAAATTATGCAACAACAAATGAAACAACAACAAATGATGCAACAACAAATGATGCAACAGCAAATGATGCAACAACAAATGGCACAACAACAAAATAAACAAGTAGATACAAGATCTAAATTACAACATCCTGATTCAGATGAAGAAAATGATAATGGTTCAGATGATATTAATATTGAATTAGCTAGAATTCAAGCTAACGAAGATGACAATGTTGCTCAACACAATTTAACTAATTCTGAATTAGCTGAAATTAGTAAAAAAATAGAAATGATGAATGCTCAAAATAATTAAATTGTTTTATTACTTAGTTAATTAGCTAGTTAATTAATTTAAAGAAATGAATTTATATTTAATAATGTCAAACTCAAAAGAATTTTTAATTGCTGCTGATACTGTAAAAAAATTAGCAAAAACTCCTTCTACCGATGAATTAAAAGTATTGTATGGTTTTTATAAACAAGCAGTTAATGGTGATTGTAATGTTGAAAAACCAGGATTTTTAGATTTTAAGGAAAAAGCAAAATGGGAATCATGGAATTCAAACAAAGGATTAAGTAAATATGATTCTGAAGTTAAATACATTTTATATGTTAATGAATTAATACAAAAATATGGTGTTACAAATTAATAAAATCAAATTATAAAATTTTTTATCTAAATATTTTATAATGAAATCAACATTAGCACTATTATTAATTTTACTAACAGTTTATGTTATATATGAATGTGTTTTAACTGAAAACTTTTCTGAATCAGAAGACGGTATGCTTATTTTTAATAGATTAAATAATTCATTAATTAAAAAATATAAAATAGGATCATTTACTACTCTTGATGAAAAAGACTTTAAACTTTTATTTAGATCAGATAATGTTATTAGAATTATAGTACCTCCTTCTCATACAGTTAGAATAATTTATAAAGAAAAAGATTCCGAATCATTTACAAAAACAATAGATTTACCAGAAGGTTCTCACGATTTATCAAGATATTCTGAAGATCAAGAAATTGCACAAATTGATGCATCTAATGAAATAGCAGAAAATAATGAAATAGAACAAACTACAATTGAAGAAGATGAATATTTATCAAAAAAAGTTTACGTGACAAACTCGGATAATGAAATTTTATATATATCTAGAGATTTAAATTATTTGAATTGGGACTGGATATATAATTATTACGGATTGGATGATTATTATATTAATTATCCATGGGGTAGAAATATTTATTATTATAGAAACTATCCTAGATGGAACAGATATAGACCTAGACATTTAATTAGAAGATATGGACCAAGAAGAATTTTAGGTACAAAATATTATGTGAGACCACGCGATTATTATATTAATAGACGCTTAACTAGACCTATTGATGCAGCCCAACCTGTTGCTCAAGTCCAACCTGTTGCTCAAGTCCAACCTGTTGCTCAAGTCCAACCTGTAGCTAAATCCCAACCTGTAGCTAAATCCCAACCTAAACAACAAGTTGTACCAATTGCAGCCAGTGCCAAGACCAAAATTGCTAGACCAAGTGACAAACAAGCTGTTGTAAGACCTGTTTCTAGATCTGTTTCACCATCAAGAATAGTGGCTGCTAAAGATGATGAATTAAGAAGAAAAAAAAGAAAATAAATGACGTTTAAATATAACACACTAATTATATTATATTTAAAAATTATTTTTTGTTTTTTATTTTAGTACCTTTAACATTTAATTTTGATCCCTTCTTTGATCCCTTCTTTGATCCCTTCTTTGATCCCTTTTTAGATCCCTTTTTAGATCCCTTTTTAGATCCCTTTTTTGATCCCTTTTTTGATCCCTTCTTTGATCCTTTTTTATTTTCAGTCTCATTTTGCTCAGTTTTTTTGCCACCACGTTTTAGAATACATTTAGGGTCCATTTTAAAAGAAGATGTTCTATCATCACGTGGTATAATATTTAAAACACATTTAGATTTAACACCATAAAGAGGCTCTGTACAACCTTTTTCTTTAGTATCTTCTTTTTTTATTTCTTTTATTTTTTTGGGGTCTTCTAAACATCTAGATCTAAAATGTTCATATCTATCTCTTACATCTTCATAAGATAATCCAGAAGATTTACCTAACATAGTATTAACAAGTTCATGTAGTTCATATACATATTTTGATAATGTGTCTCTATTTTTAAATACGTCTATTGTAAGAGGTAATTTTGTTAAGTTATTAGCTAAATTTTCTCTGCAATATCTACATGGTAAAATATTTTTAAGATTTGCATAAAAATTATAGTAATATGTTTTTTGTTCATCTGATGGATTAACTGGATAATTAAAACTAATTGTGTGTAATACATGCCACATTGGTGGACCCCATACTGAAGTCATCATACCGTCACCAGAGTGATAATCAGAATCAGAAAATACATATTTTTTGCTCATTACTTTAAAATAGAAAATAAAAAATTTATTGTTAATAATTAATTGAATAAATTTTTTTAAATTGTTGACACAGTTTTATTGGATTTGTTCCTGAAACAAAATTAAAATTTGGAAATAGTCTTCTTATATTTTTCTCTAAATCATAATTGTTAATTTTTTTAAGTAAAATTAAAATTTTTGTTTTTTCATTATTTAATCCCCATATTATAAAATCATCATAATTTTCTGTTTGTATAATCTCTTCAATAGATTTAAGTTTATTTAATAACTGAGAGTGAAAACTATCTTTTTTAAGAATTAGATAAATTTTAAATAATTGCATAATTTTACAATGGGTATTGGATTTTATAAAATTAAATTTATCACTTATGTTATCCCATCTTTTTATATTTGTAATTAAAATATCGTCATGATAATAAGATGTTGAATATTTAATTAAATCAAATGAATATAATGTTATATAATCACGAATTGAACTTTCTATTTGCCTATAATTTTTTTCTAATTTTAAGTTGTTTAAAATAATTGACCAAATTTCAATATTATTGTTAGTTTTTTTTATACTTGAATAAAAATTAATCATAGAATTTTTAAATCCATACCAAAATTCTTCTATTAAAAAATCAGGATCTGACGGATTTAAATTATTATTTAATGGAAATGAATTAAGTACCATTACAATGTGTTATAAAATATTTTTAATAAAAGAATCCATTTTCATGTTCTGAAAATAAGCCACCAAATTGATTTTCAATATTTGTTGGTATTTTTACACACCCAGACATTGGTTTAAACATTATTTCATCCATACTATTTATTCCATCGCTTTCTGAAATAACATATTCATAATGGTTTGTCAACCAGTTTATAACATTATCGGAATGAGATAATCCTGTATGTAAAATTATTGATTTATCTGAAAATACTTGTATGCAAGCACATATATACCATTCCATTATATCGTCTAATAACTTTGAAATATCTTCTAATATTCTTTTATTATTTTGATAAATAAGAATTATTTTGTTATTTAATAATTCATTATAGTTTTCCAAAAAAATTTTCCACTTTTTTTTAATCAATAAAAAATGCTTTCCAAGTTTGGTATGTGGTAAATTATCTAATGTATAATTTGGTAAGTGTTTTAAAAAATATTTCTCTTTCATTGAAAAAAAATTATTAATTTTTACTAAATACGTTTTAAGAACAATATCATAATTTAAACTATTCGAGTCATCGTTAGTTATTTTTATGTCTGATAATATCTCCCAACTAAATGGTATTAAATATGGTCTAATATCTACCGCATGAATTAAGTTAGAATTTGATAAAAATAAATTTTTTAAATTTTGAGTATGAGGAGAATTTGACCACAACTCAGTTAAACTAAAGTTATCTCTTGGAACTTCTTCTAATAAAATTTTACTGGAATTAAATTTTGATTTAAACCAGTCTGATACATTTGTTTGATTTATACATTGAGGTAATGTATCATGCATATCAGCTAGTATAATTATTTTTTTGTTTGTTTTTGGATCAACTAATAATGTATATCCAATAGTTCCATAAATATTTTTCATTTATTATAAATAGAAATTTATTAATATAATTCTGTAATTAATTTTCCATTTTTTTAATTTCAACATCACTGCGATCCGTAAAATTAAATATCTAGTGTTAATATAATTTAAATATAATATGAGTGATGAATCCAATAGTCCTAATAACAATAATAACGAATTTAATAACTTATTTTTAGAAGATTCAGAAGATGGTCCAGTTGAAGAAAATCTAAATTATTTATTTACTTCTTCCGATTCTAGTGAAACAAAAAATAAAAAATCAAAACAAAAACAAATACCAATTAAAAAATCAAATAGTATTGATAAAAACTTGAATAATATAAAACAAGATGTATTAAATGCAACTACAGGTATGAGTATTATGGGAAATCAAATTACTAATCAAATTGAACAAGAAGATAATGATTTACCAGAATTTATAGATAATTCTGACATTGGAGAAAGTTCAAATACTACAAATAATACAAATACAAAAACCAATACAAATAATTCTGTAAAACATAATAAACAAAACAACGAATCAACCAATACTCAAGATAATGAAACCAATGAAGACAACGAAACTACTTCTGAAACAAAAACTTCAGTAAATGAAGAAACTAAATCATTAATTAATAATCAAAAAGATAATAATGATCAGTCCTATGAATCAATTGAATCTAATCCACCTACTTCTCCAAAACATCCTAATAATAAAAATAGAGGCGTTACAAATATGGTTCATTCGATGTTGAAAAAGGAGGATAATGTAAATGGTTGGGATCATGATGCTAATGTTACAATTACGAATTGGTACAATTTGTTTAAACAACAAAGTTTTATCTATCAATGGGTATTAGACAGAAATAGAAAAATGTCAGATAGACTCGCAACTGTGTCAATTATTGCATCATCTATTCTTGGTATTTTTTCAGCTTTTAAACTTTGGATTGATAATGATGCATTGTTTCAAACAATATCAAATATTATTTTAATGTTCTTTAACTTTGGTGTTGCTTTAATTACATCTCTTTCTAAAAGATATGTTGATGATCAAAAGAATGAATCAATCAGAACATATGTTGAAGAAGTTGATTCATTTTTAGGAGAACTTGCTGCCCAAGTATTAAAATCACCAGTATATAGAATGAATGCTGATAAATTTTTTAAATTAAATAATGATAAATACACTAAACTTGTTTCTTGTGCTCCTAATTTATCTATTACTGACTTGGCTCAAGGAAAAGAAGAATATAAAAAATATTCTGCTGAATGTACTAATGTTTAATAAATTACTAAATAATGTAACCAAATTAAATATATAAATATTTATATATGAAAATTAATAAAACCAAAGCAAAAACAATAGCTAAAAATTTTAAAATAAATCTTGACATAATTCCAATAGAAGAATTTACTTATGGACTAAATGTTGAATTAGAACATGGTAAAAAATTTGGAGCAATTACAAATATAACCAATGATAATCTAAACTTGACTGCAAAAATTGTTTGTGCTCACTTAATAGAATTTCCCGATTATTATAAAAGACTTAAAAGTATGGAAACAAAAGCAGAAAAATATTGGGAAAATAAAAATAAACCAAATATTTTTTTGGAAAAATAAATTATTTGAATAATTATTTTAATAATTTAATTTAGTATAAATAAAGTAAACAACTATTTATTTTATTAGGTTAGTTGTTATTTTTTAATTGTCTTCATCATCAGATGAAGCATACTCTGATTCGGATTCATAAACTCCATCTTCTTCCTCATTGTCAGAATCAGAATGTTGTGTTGATGCTTCTGTTGCATCTTCGTTATTAAGCTCATCAACATTAGCAAACTCATCAGTATCATAGTTTTGAAATGGCTTCATAATTGGTGAACTGGTATGGTAGATCCACCAGATACGAGTGAGTAGCTTACCAAGAATTCTACTTAAACCAGTAATTTTAGAATGGAAGCAGAAATGTTGGATATGTTTGATTTTATCACTTAAATCCATAAGTCTATGTCTGAGTTCATCTGTTGCATCCTCTGATTGAAGTTTAACCACAGAGTTTTGTCGAATAGACATAAAGAGCCTATTATCAATCATTTGAGGAATATCAATTTGAAGATCTGTGATTTGAGTCAAGAGCTGATTATAAGGATAATCAGACAAAATATCGGGATCTGCTAATGCAAACTCAGAATTCTTTGTTGACTTGGTAGAAATAAATCTACAAATAAAATGAGCTAAGTTAATCTGGTGATTTTCTTGGGTATGATCTTTAGACTCAAAAGCCAAACGAAGATATGGGATTAGAAGAGAAGCAAGCAATGATTCATCGCTATATCTCAATTTCCAATTCATATGTAAATGATTAACATTGTCCTGTATCATTGCAAATTTCCATCCACCAGAATAATTTGATGTGATGTCTTGTAAAAAGTTTTCAGAATCTTCCTCACACACAGTATTATCAAGAAATTTTCTACAAGTATTGTCCCAGTTTTGATTAGTTTCAAATAACTTGGAAAGTTGATTGGCATGAGGAATTGTATAAATTGCATTTGATACACCCTTTACAACAGGTGCTTCACTAATTGACAACTCCTTAATACGATTCCATGAGTATCCAGCAAATACAACATTACCTTCTTTGTCTAAGCCACGACGTCCTGCACGACCAGACATTTGATGGAACATCATAGGATCAAGATCATCTTCGAGCTTTTCATCACGAATAACAACGACTGTTCTGAATGGCATACTAACACCGAAAACAAGAGATTGATCACTAAATACAATGGCCAATTGCTTTTGGCAAGCAAGAGATTGTACAAGACGGAGATAAGGATCAGGAAGACCTTTAGCATAAACTCCAACGCCTCGCCAAAGTAACTTGATCATGAAATGATAATAATCTCCTGTGTTAGGAAAATATTTCTTCAAATCCCAAAGCCATTCTTCAAGAGTACCTTCAGTAAAATACTGATTGGAATTCAAATTGAAGTCGGGATGAGGTTCTTGAATAGATGGAACACTTACAAGTTGTTGTTCAGCTTTAGGAACAGATGATTCACCATATCCATCTTTCTTAAGCTTAATCTTGCCCATCATTTGTTTCATTTCTTTCTTACTACTACCATCTTTGTCATCAGTATCAGACTTTTTAATTTTCTTTTCAAGACGACGAGCTAATTTTGCATCCTTAATACGTTGAGCAAAAAGCTTTGGATGAGTATCGTATTCAAGTTGCTCAATGTTTTTAGCAAATTCACGAGCCAAACGAAGACAAGCAATTGTATTCTTTTGGAAAATGATAGCAGGAGTTTTATCTTCAGCTTTAAGTCTAAATGCTAGCTTAATCAAATCAATTGAACTCGATCCAAGTCCTTCTTGTTTGTATTGATTAATGATTTCCATAATAACATCATGATCTGTTACATATTTATCAACTACAAACTCAACAAGCTTATTGAACCAAAGATTTGCATCATCAAGTTCGATTCTTTTGTCAACAGAAAATCTTGTATAGGGATCTAATTCGCCAATGTCAAACTTATCTTTAAGTTTCATAGCTAAATCCCAAGCATTAGGAGGTGTAGGTTGAAGTGATTTCTTACAAATAGTTCTATCCGCAATTTGAGACTCCTCGACTAGTGCCAAAGGATGAAGGCAAACAAGACTATCTGCAACAGGATCATAATAATATCTTTGAAGATTGAAAAATCTCTTATCGCAACTTACTTGTTCAACACGTCTACCAGGAGACAATGATCTAAACCAGTCTACAATTTCTGGTGTATTACCAATAGTAGCAGAAAGAGCCAAAATTGGAACATTTGGAAGAACTTTAACAATATGTTCCATAGCACTACCTTCAGGTTTACCAATCATGTGAACTTCATCAAGAACAATCCATTTAAATTCGTTCTTAACAAAAGGTAGATAATCAACAATTGAATCAGCAGTACCGACAATTGCAGGTGCACGATTTAAGATTTCAATCATTTCATCACGTGAAGGACTAGTTTGATAGGTAACAGTAACAATAGGAACATTGGTACCTAAAATGTGTCCAATATAAGCAGACATTTGCCAAGCGAGGGCGTCTGTTGGTACAACATAAAGTACTTTTCCTTTAGTAGTTACATAAGCTGATAAAACTGATTTACCTGCAGAAGTTGGAGCATTAACAACAACACTAACTGCTGGAACCATGTCAGCATATTCAATAACTTGAACTTGCCAATCATCAAACTTTTTAAATCCCTTTACATTAAGGGGTGGCATTTGAGAATGAAATTTGGTAAATTGAAGTTTAATAATATCTAGTTCTTTGACAATTGCATCCATTTGAGCAAGTTGTCTAGAATATTCTTGACGAATACTTGGAGTAATTTCAAACTGGTCTTCCATCAATCTAAGATAAATATTTGCAACAAGTTCTTTGTTGTTCTTTTGTAATTGAATGGTCAAAGTTTGAAGTAAAAGTCGTGTACGACCTTCTTTAGTTTGAGGTTTGGCAGCAAGCCCTTGAGACTTGATTGCAGCAATATCAGACTTTACTGCTTCCTCACGTTTTTTAGTATAGTTATCATATACGATCTTTTCTGTTGATTTTAAAAATTCACCATTTTCAACTTTCATTACAAGCAGTTCCTCGCGGGAAATTTCAGGTGTAATATATTGGTGAACATTCTTAGGATTGAAGCCATTTTCAGGACGCATAGAAACCTTAATTTTAGATTCTTCGTCCGGATTAAACTTTTTCTG
>VFQS010001687.1_pt1 | contig 19627 bp, 22 predicted proteins | sample 3512361 | NCBI WGS metagenome assembly VFQS01 (sample SAMN10412375, study PRJNA504923) | tailings metagenome | isolation source: Relicate 1 Philex TSF3 active mining | place: Philippines
TTTGCAAAATTTAATAGTTTTCTAGAATACAATTTAATTTTGTCAAATGATATCTTCGTTTTGTATTTTATAATTTTGGTATACATATCTTGTTTGATTTTTTCTAATCTTTTTATATTTATTATACAAATATGTTTTAATTCATTATTATTTATAAAATGTCTACAAAATGGACAATTAATCGTGTCATTATACTTTTTGTTCTCGTATTTTATGTTCTTGTATTTTACAGTAATGTATTTTATAAAACAACTCATATGAAAAGTATGTTTACAATTTAGAGTAAGTGTTTTATTAAAACTATTAATAATATCGTCTTGATAAACATAAATGTTTTCATAAAAACTTTCACATATTTTTAAATCATCGTGTAAATTTTCAAAACAAAAAATACACTCTTTTTCATTATCCATACAAGTGTAATCTTTAAATAACAATTTTGTTTAGAATAAAAGTCATTTTTTTTTTGTTTTTTAATAAATGATACTGAATATAGAAAAAAATAAAATTAATCTAAAATTAGGATTTAACTTAAAATAGTATGAAATTCATTTTGTAGCTCTTTAATTTGCTTTAATACTTTTACATACATAGAAAAAATTAATAAAAAATCAGGTAATTCTGATCTACATAAACTACAAGATATATTACTTTTATTTTTATGTTTATCTATGGTATTATTTTCTTGTAACTCTATATATTTCCATTTCATATATTTTATAAAACAATTCATATGAAAAACATGTTGACATTCTAATACGATAATCAAATTTTCTAAAACAGTATTAGAATCTTTTAAATAATGCTCAGAACAAATCGAACAAGTAGACTGATTGAAATGGATATTTTTTTCTATGTATAATTTATTATATGGACTATTACACGAAGATAATATATTTATTATGTCTATAGATTCTTCTGATGGTATAATGTTACAATTTTTATCTTCGCAATATAATCCATACATACTCTTTGTCAGAATCTAGTTTTCTTTTTTATTTCGATTTTTATTTATTTTGTTTTTGCGTTTATCATTTATCATTCGTTTAATTGTTCTTCGTTTAATTACATTTGCGTTTATCATTCAATTAATTGTTCTTCGTTTAATTACATTTGCGATTTATTTTCTTTGTAAATATCCATTTGGTAAAATGTTAAAAGTCCTTTCGCATTCCTTTTTATTATGAGGATAAACGTTAACTAAATCATATGTAAAGTCATGTTTTTGAACTAATTCAGTATCATCTGTTTGATATTTACATTCAGAACATTTTGTAACAGGTTTGTTTATACCTTTTAACTCATTTTCAATATCAACATTCATATTCGGAATACCTGATGGAATGTATGTTAAAAAAGGTGCAGTATAATTATTACATTCATTCTTGTTTTGAAACCTTGATGCGTCAACAACGTGATCAAATATACTTTTGTTATTTTTTTGATAGTCTTTCATAAAACAAGCATCGTATTTCTTATTAGTAAAACTCATATATAATTTACTATAATAAAATTTTTATATATAATAAAATGTATATAAAATTAATTGTAAATATAGTAATCTAAAATATTTGTCATACCATCACAAACTTTATCACATAAACTGTTATAATCTATATTTATACTTATTTCATTTAAAACTATAGATTTGTAATTACACATCGTTTTATGAAAACCAATTTGTCCAATTTTTTTCATCCAATTGTTCATAAACATCTTTTGTGTTTTGTTAATATTTCTTATTCTCTCTTCTAAATACATCAAAACCCAAAAACCACAATTCATCGTTTCATCAACTTCCATCATTTCCATCCATTGTGGACCACGATATCTATTATATATATATTTATACCCGTTATTATTACAAAAACTATGTAATAAAGTATCCAAGTATTTATATTTTGTCATATCAACAGGATCGAAACGTTCCATAGTTCTTGTATGAGTATTTAATAATAATACATTATAATGACAATACCTTACCAATGATGAACCCATTGGTTCGGCAAGGTAGGTTTTGTTAAATAAACATAAAGGTAAAAAAATATAATTTTTTGTTTGTTTTTCAAAAATGTACCTTGGTATGTACAAATATCGTTCGTCAACTTTACAAAACGCAAAATTTATACCAATCCCATATCTTTTATTTAAAATGAAATACATTTCGCCAAAATTCAATGCTCTTAATTTCAAATGCGTTTGGCATTCAAACCTCATAAAAACCCATAATTTTTTACCTTTAAATAATAAATTTAGATACAAATACAACAATTATATAAATCAAAATAAACTTAATAGCATTTATTATAATATTGTTCTAAAGTAGATCCATTTTTTATAGCATTACAATAGTGTTTACCAAATTCCGTAATACACCCTGACACTAGTCGAGATCCTATAGGAATCATACAATCACCGTCATTATCTTGTATCCAAAACATATATTCTATAGACGTATTATTCATAAATATACAATACAATGTTTTAAAATCTACCTGTTTTTTAGTCAAGAATAAAACACCTAGTTTTAAATATTGTTGTATAATGTGTTCATTTGAACTTAAATCATATATGAGATTCCCCATTAATTTTATTAAAATATATTATATTTAGAAAAAAGACGAAGAACAGCTCTTTCCTTCATTTTGGCTTCAATATCTAAATTGATTTTTGTATCTTTTATTGTCTCAAGTAATGCATTTGGTAAAGTCTGTACATAATCAGAATGAGCTCTACGAGCTGTAATAGAATCCGAAAGTGTAATACCTGGTCGTGATTCTGACAAATGAAATAAAGGGGTAATACCTCTCTCCTTCCATACCTGCAAAACACGTTTTGTAATTTCTATTAATTCAATATCATTTGTAATAGACCCGGGATTAATATTGTGATGATGATAATCAATTACAATAGGAATTGATAATTTTTGCGATACACCTAATAAATCTTCAATAGAATATGCCATCTCACAATTTTCTAAAACTAACCTTGACTGTGAACTTTTAGATAATCGTTTAAAATTATCACAGAATCTAGCTAAAGCACATTCTTTTCCATCTTGTTTTGAACCACCGTGTATTATAATAATACTATCATCTCCACAACCCATCATATCCAATATTTTTGCGTGTATATCAATTTCAATAACACTTTTTTCAACAACAGATTCTTTATGCGATGTCAATACATTGAATTGACCTGGATGAAATGTCAAAGTTTGTTTATAATGACGAGCTAAAACACCTAAATTATGCAATCTACTCTTAAATTGTTCAAAGTCATACTTATTGTAAAAATCAGGATGACTTGCAAAAGGAAACATTTCACTTGACATTCTATATAAAAATATATTATGACGAAAGTTCCAGCGAAATATACTTGATAAATCATCAATGTTTTTACTTGCCAAATCGTAAATATATTCCATACCACGATCTTTAGCTGTTTCCAAGCGACAAGTTCTTGATGTAAAAATACCAAGGTCACGCAATTCTGTATTTATACAGCAATAACCCATATTCAAATTCGTAAAATCGAAATTCTTATTATTCATATTATTCATATTGCAAAAATAATAAGAAATGCAAAATAAATTCAATTTTTACTCTTTATGTAATATTAAATAATGCAATTCTTTTGGAACTTCTGATAACGAAACAGGTTTATCCAGATTATAAGATTCTATTATATTCGTCTGTCGTTTCAGATAATTATCCCACATACTTTCTATTATATCAGTAAAATTCTTGTTAGTTTCTAAATCTTTTATAATTTGTTTTATTTCGTTTTTAAAACTTGGTGAAGAAGTCGAAAAATTCAATGTTGAATTAAATAATTTCATAATATCAAAATTTTTATGAATAACCTTTGTCTTGTATTTTTTTCTTACAATCCAACTTTGAAAATTTTCAGGGATCCAAGCGTGTCCAAAATCATTTATGAAAAATATGAAACCATAATTTGGTACATAATAACTCTTACCGTTTATAATATATTTCCAATAACCACCACGTTTAACACGTTTAACTAAAATATTGTCCGAATGCAAATCTAAATGAATCATATTGAAATACTTTTGTAAACAATAAATCGCAACTGTTATTTGAAAATATGCATTGTACCATTCGTTTTTAGTATGCATTTGTTTTACCCATTTTGTATAAGTTATACCACCATCTATATATTCATTGTAATATTTACTCGAATACGGATATTCATCCTCGCAAGGGGCTTCACGTTTCTTTATTGTAGATTTATAATGCAATATGAAATGAGGACATATTTTTTGTAATACAATAGGATTTGTTAATTTCATAGATGCTAGTTCTATAAAGTTTTCATATTTCAAAGCTGGTATTGAAAAAGGGTTTTTTAAATATCTAGCCTGTTTATTCTCTAAAAACACTTTTTTAACAGCAACACAATTCTTTTTATCACAATAATTATAAACTATACCTTGATAACCTTTGCCCAATAAATCTTTTTTTTTCAAATCCAATTTATTTCTTCCAGTTTTATTTAAACTTTGAACAAATTTTTTATATAAATTTTTGCGATGTTTTATATTATACTCCATAATATATAACATATAAATTATTTGTACACTAAATTATTTTTTTTAAATAATTAGCGAAAATTAATTTATTTACTAATAGTATAAAATAGTATAATGATTGAAAAATTTGTTTCTAATTTATTAGGTGGATCATTGACTCCAGAAGCTTTACAAGCTGCAAAATCTCAATTAAAACGTTCTCCTATTCGTATGGAATTGGTCGAAGGAAAACGTAGTCTTAAACGAACTGGTGAAAAATACAACATTGTTAAAGGTAAAGTTTGCCCACCTGGTAAAAAACTTACTAAAAACAAACGTTGTATTTCTAGAACAAAGAAGTCGCTAAAACGCAAATCCAAAAAGTCGTTAAAACGCAAATCCAAAAAGAGCAAATCGTTAAAACGCAAATCTAAAAAGCGATCCTTGAAAGGTGGAGCTAAAAAATCCAAAAGCAAGAAGAGCAAAAAGTCCAAGAAGGCCAAGTCCCCAAAACGCAAATCTAAAAAGCGATCCTTGAAAGGTGGAGCTAAAAAATCCAAAAGCAAGAAGAGCAAAAAGTCCAAGAAGGCCAAGTCCCCAAAACGCAAATCTAAAAAGCGATCCTTGAAAGGTGGAGCTAAAAAATCCAAAAGCAAGAAGAGCAAAAAGTCCAAGAAGGCCAAGTCCCCAAAACGCAAATCTAAAAAGCGATCCTTGAAAGGTGGAGCTAAAAAATCCAAAAGCAAGAAGAGCAAGAAGAGCAAGAAGAGCAAGAAGACCAAGAAAAGCAAATCACTAAAACGCAAATATAAAAAGTAAACAAATATTTCACTATCATAATATACTATAGCAATTCTAATTCATATATAATTTTAATAACTTATAAAATTATTAAAATGGCTATTAAAAAGAAAAAGTATCTGACTCCGGTAATAACACACTTTCAGATTGTAAATCGTTAATAGATATATCTTGTATATTTTCTGTAATGTATTGTTTCAAATCACCCGTATCTTCTGGAAACAATGTTATATTTAAGGAACCAGGAAAACTTGGAATATCTGGCATAAAAAATTTAGGTAACGGAAGTTTAGACATTATAATATATACAAATAAAAAAAGTTGAATTTTTATAATATAAAATATAAAAATATAAAAATATAAAAATAAAAATATATTAAATGCAACAATCTCGTTTAGAAAAATATATTCCAAATCATCCTCAGAGAATAAGAGTATATAAAAAATTTTACGATATGTTAAAAGAAAACATTGATAGTAATTCATTTGGCTTATCTGATGATGATATATTAAAAATGTCATTGAATTTAGAAAGAGGTATCTTTAATAATACTTTAATTTTATACAATAACAAAGTTGTTAGCCAAACTTGGAATGAATTATTTAAAAATATTTATATAAATCGAGCAATGATTATATATGATAATGTAAATCCAAAAGGAAAAATAGGAAACACTACTTTATTAACAAGACTGTTAAATAAAGATTGTGACGAATTTGAAATATGTAATTTTGGTCCAGATAAGTTATTTCCACAACGTTACAATAATCTTTTGAAACGATATTCTAATAAGGATATCGATGTTACACCAATACTGGTTGATCAACCAGATGGTGTATTTAAATGTGGTAAATGTAAAACATACAAGACTACATATTACCAAATCCAAACACGATCAGCTAAAATCATTGGCTGGAAAAGTACTCTACTAATAACATCTTGGCTCTGTTATTGGAAAAATAGTTGTAGTCCAAGTTTAATACTCAAGTGCTAGTTAATCAAATTTGATTAGCGACATCATCAAATTGCGGGAAGTCCCTTAGAGCTTTTATTACTACTTTTATATTGTAAAATATAAAAGGAACACGGTTAATAGCCGTACCCAATAGTAAAAATATAAAAGATTGGGTAATCCGCAGCCAAGCTTCCTAATCAATTATGATGGAAGAAGGTTCAACGACTAAATGGTGATGGGGGAATATTATCCCTTAAGATATAGTCTATTCCCTGGTAAATATTCCGAAAGGAAGGGTGTTTAAGGATGAACCAATGACAACTTTTGTTAGTTGTGTAAATTGCGGAGTGAGATGGAAATGTTAACAATGACGACAACGTGTAAATTGCGGAGTGAGATGGAATTGATAAAATTGAAAAAAAATTTAAAAATATTATAATTAATGAATTGTAATATTTGTAATAAAAATTTTATATCAAAAAGTACTTATTATATTCATAATAGAGAAGTTCATACTCATAATAATTGTAAATACACAAAATGTGAATTTTGTAAAGAAAATTTTTATAGTCCGATTTTTAATAAAAATAAAAAAAATCCTTATTATTTAAAATGTGAAAAATGTAGAGAACTTCAATTAAAATTAAATACTAATGATTTAAAATCTGAATCTTATGTATATAAAGATGACGATAGATATTTTTTAAATACAGGAAAATATATTCAAGTATGTCATATTTATAATTGTAATACTGAAACAAATAATAATAATAAAAAATGTAATTTACACATTAATGTAACTACAAAATTATGTAGAGGTAATAAATGTAATAACTATTTTATATTAAATGAATTTAATTTTTGTGAAATTTGTAGAGAAAGAAATAATAAATCTAAAATGAAAAAAAGATATAATTTATATGATTTAAAAATTCAATTGGGAGGTAAATGTAAAGATTGCAATTCTAAAGAATTATTTAAATTAGAATTTGATCACATAAATCCTAAATTTAAAACAAAACAAATTACAAGAATACACCCAGATAAACTTGAAAAAGAATTAGAAAATATACAGTTACTATGTTCTCTATGTCATAGAATAAAATCATATAATGAACAAAAAATTAAAACACAAAAAAATAATAATAATAAAAAAATAGTTATTCAAATTAAAAAAGAAATTAATAGATGTCAAATTTGTAATTGGACACACGAAGATGATAATATACTTTCTTATTGTTTAGATTTTGATCATATTTATGGTGAAAAGTACAAACAAATATCTAATTTATTTAATTATAAAAAAGAAACTTTATTAAATGAGATAGATAAATGTCGAATTTTGTGTCGCGCTTGTCATCAAATATGGACTTGTTTACAAAGAGGTGGTAAAATGCTTGATATTTATTATAATAAAGAACAGATACAATATTTTAGAAATATATTAGATAATTCAGATAAAAACGTAGAATATAATACTAAAATTAGAGAAGTTGTAAAAATTCATAGATAAAAAAGCTGCTAGAACACACTTTTGTAACTTGTTTGAATTGTAATAATCGATGGAAATTTTAATTAATAAAAAAGTGATTTAAAAACGTATAATTATTTATTTATAAAGATGTCTAATCAAGATAAATATACAGTAGTTGAATACAGAAAAAATAAGAAAAATAATAATTACGAGGAAGAATTTAAAAATCTTCAAAAAAGATTACATAGTCCCAAAGTTGATTTATTTGAAAGAGATTCTAGTTATTTTGTTACAATAGAACTACCTGGTGTAGATAGCAACTCTTTGAAAATCACATTCAAAGATGACCAAATCTTATTTGTTTCTGGATCAAAATTAAAAGACTATATTTTAAATACGGATAAAATCATTTACAGAGAAACTAAATATAATGATTTTAATAGAAGAATTAAATTACCAGGTTTAGTAGAAAAAGAAAACTATACACTTGATTTGAACCAAGGAGTTTTAATATTAAATATCAAAAAAAAGGTACCAGAATATAGTGATGTTATGCATTTCAATGAAATTGACATTAAAGGAAAATCTTGGGCAGATTTGTAATTAATTATATCTAAGTTCATCATTTTTCAAAATAACATATTTTATATCAATATTCTCATTATTTACTTTATTATAATATTGATCAAACAATAAATCTTTAAAATGTTTTTTAATAAAATTCTTATAAAATCTTTTTTGTAACATTTTATTTTTACTCGGTTTATAAATTAACAGTTTAGATTCAAAATGATTATACAAGTCATATATATTTTTATCTTCTTCATCTAACAAAACAAACACGTGAACATTTTTGGAAAACAATATATCTATATATTCAATGTATTGATGAGCCATTTCATTGTCAAATATGAAAATTGTTCTCGAATCATTATCTAAACTATCAATTTTACGCTTTGTTAATGAATTTTTAACATCAAAATTTGTAAAGTACAAATAAGGATTTTCTAACAACATTTGTTTATATAATTTTTTATTCTGAACGTTTGAAATAATATTAACTGAATTGCTATAAATCGAATCTGCATTTTTCATCATACTTATCTTGTGAAGAAAATCACTTAGTATATCTATACTCGTCTTAACATTATCAGATATTATAAACATATTTTTTTTATAAAATTCACTGGGTTTTAATATATATTTTTTTATAACATCATCTAAATTTTTAACCAACGATTGTTCACTAACGTTTTCTTTAATGTCTTGACGAATTTCTTCACGTATTTTTTCAATACTATTTCTTGACTCTGTATTATTCCTTGAAGACTCACTCGAAGACTCACTCGAAGACTCACTTGAAGACTCACTCGAAGACTTACTTGAAGACTCACTTGAAGACTCACTCGAAGACCCACTTGAAGACTTACTCGAAGACCCACTTGAAGACTTACTCGAAGACCCACTCGAAGATTTACTTAAAGAAGAAGAAGTGTCAAGAAATTTATTTTTAGAAGTTTTGTGTTCATCAGTATGTTCTGCAAGAATAGAGTGATTTTCATCAACGTGATTTTCATCAACGTGATTTTCATCAACGTGATTTTCATCAACGTGTTTTTCATCAACGTGTTTTTCATCATCGTGATTTTCATCATCGTGATTTTCATCAACGTGATTTTCATCAACGTGATTTTCATCAACGTGATATTCATTAACGTGATGTTCGTCAGTATGGGTAATTTTCTCAGATTTGCTCTTCTTATGTTTTTTTAATGATCTAGAATCCTTTTTATTTGGTCTATAATTTTGCGATGTGACAAAAAACGTACTAAGTATGTCTGCTAATTTATCCATATTATATAAATTAGAAAATATAAAAACGCAGTGATTTAAACGACACTTTCTTTCCATATAAGATTCCAATATTTTTGTAATATATTTGAAGTGTACGGATAATATTTGTCGAAAATTTTTTTATAATACATTTCTTCTTTGTTCTGTGGAATTAAATGTGTCAAGTTTGCACTTAAATGTAATGAATCTATATAACTACTAAAGTCTAAATCTGTATATAAGTTATCAAAGTAATCGTTTAAAGTATTTTTAAAAGTATCGAAACTATCAATTATATCTTGACGTTGATTCCATAGAATTTCTTTAGAAATAATTATAGATGTATCTGTATCAAAAGCTTTTCTAATTATATATTTTTCAATAATACTTGATGAATATCCTGACATTTGTGGTCTTTTTAACATTGGATGTATTTTTAAAAAGTATTCCACAAACTCTTTATCTAAAAATGGATAACGTAATTCTAAACCATATAACCCAGCTATTTTATCACATCTTAATAAATCGTATTTTGATATGTTTTCTAACAGCTCAACACTTTTCTTTTGAAATAATTCATCATCTAATGAAAATAATTCGTCATAACCACAAAGTTCATCTAAACCATCTCCTGTTAATAATACTTTTATATCAGTATATGTTTTGATATATTTTAACAAAAATGCCATTGGTAAAGATTTTTTTATCGTAATAGAATCATATGTTTCTAATTGGACAACTAAAGACGGAATTTCATTTAACATCAAATTAACATCATCTATTCGAATGATATGGTGATGAATATCTATTCCATAAAAATTTTCTAAATTTTGGACGTGTAAAATAGCATTATTAATATCGACATTACCTGGATCTCCAATAGTAAAAACGTGCAATGGATATTTAGAACTATATATATATTTCACTAATATACTTAAAATAATACAACTATCAAACCCACCAGATAATAGGATACCAATCGATTGATGTGATAATTCAAATCTTTTTATAATACTCTCTGTCAATAATCTCTTTGTGTTATCGTACAATTCATTAATCGTTTCTGGTTTAGCTGTATTTATAGTACAGTATTCTAATGATTTACAAGGACTAAAATCGTGATACCTAATAAAATCATCTGCATTTTTATTAACAATTGAATTATTATATGACCAAAAAGTACCAGGAGGAACTTCTGATATAATATATTCTGGATCGTTTAAAATGTTCAAAGGTATACCTTTTAATTCACTTACAAACATATAAAATATATCATTTATATTACTTTCATTTTTACTAGGTATATATTTAACCATATATAATGGCTTTACACCAAAAGGATCTCTTGCAACAAATAAATTGATATCTTTCAAAGAAAAACTATTTGTATTTTCCATTAATACAAAACTATAATCGCCATCTAATTGTTTTAATGTATTTACAAATGCAGTTGTAGAATCACCTTTTGATTGTTCAAAATTTCTTATATATAAAGGTAATATAACTTCAACATCATTTTGTGACTGTAAATCTCTGTCTGTAAATTTATAAGTGTTTACTAAATGGGAATAATTATATATTTCACCATTACATAATAATCTTCTTTTTAATCTAGATCTCAATTCAGGATATTTCATTAATTTATGTGCAATTGGATCGTCAAATGGTTGAGAACCATCTAATGATATATCGTTAATACTTAACCTATGATATCCATAATGGAATGTTATTGGTCTATACTCTGCAATTTCTCTTCTACTTAAATAATTTGAAATCTGAGTTTTATTAAAAGACGTAATTGCAGGAGTTGATTCAACTCCTATTTGTGTATCATCTTCTCCTCTGGTTTTCATACGTAAAAATGCCTTTGATAAATCTATATTCACAGGAGGATTTTTCATATTATAAAAAACTAATGAAATAGCACCCATTATAAGTTACTATTTATAATGGATTTTATTTTTAAAAATAAACTTGGGACATTAAATTACACATTGTTGTTAACAACTTCAAATATTTCTTTGTACTTGTCAGAAATATAGCTAGTATCTTTTGTTGATAATTTTTTAACTTTTAATCGAATCTTAATACGCTCTAAAACATTTTCAATGTCTTGTTCTGATATTTCATTAACACCACTTTGAATCCGTTTTAAAATAAAATGTAACAAATCTTCGTTAATAATCTTTTCAGTGTCTTTTGTAATGATTTGTTTCGTTGATACTTTTTTAGTATTAATTTTAACTGCTTTGTCTGTTTGATCGTTAATTTTGTTTTCAACTTTGTCTTTTTGATCGTTAACTTTGTCTGTTTGATCGTTAATTTTGTCTGCAGTTTGATCGTTTGTAACTTTATCTGCTTTTCGATCAGGTACATTTAACTTAAAAACCTTATCTTCATATTGTAATATTTTTACATAATCAATTACCCCTTTTTTAATATTCCAAGAAATATTTTTATAAAATAATTGTTTTGACTCAAATGCATCTTTTAACAAATTATATAATGTATTTGCAAAAGTATCTCGAAACGAAGTATCCAATAATCTTGTTTCAATTAAATGTTTATCTATATAATAGATAGAAAAGGATTCAAAACGTTCTAATCGTTGTTCTTTAGATAAACTTGACCATTTGTCAAAATATTTCCCAACTTGTGTAACCGATGATTTTTTAGATAAGATATTTTCATTTTTGATAAAATTTTGTTTATCAGTTAAATAATTATACAAATCCAATTTTAAATTATTTAATGTATTCGTCACATATTTTTCTTTTTTACTCTCTGATTCGTTAATAGTTTTATATTTTTCAAGATGGTTATTAAAATTTTCTACAATAATAGACGATTGTAATCTATCAAAATTTGAAATCTTTTTTTCTGAATCAATTATATTTACAACTAATGTTATGTTAAATCTTATTGATAAATAAGAATGTATTTCTAAATTTGTCTCGGAAAAAAGTATAGAAATATTATTTATCATAATCTTAAATTGTTCTTTTATACGTTTTGTTTTAATCATACAATTAACATATTCTTCTAAAAAAACTATTGATTTTTGTAAATATTCATTCTGTGAATCCGTCAATGATTGTTTTAATAAATCATTTATATCCGTTTCATATTGCAATTTTGTTTTTCGTAATTCTATTAAATTTTTTTTATCAATTAAATCATCATATAAATCAAAAAAAAGACTACCATTATCAGATTGTTCTTGTAACCACGATAATCTATTTTTATCCAACAAGTCTTTATCAATTGATTCTAAATTATTTAGATCCAAGTCTAAATACGGACATAGACCATATGATTTTAAAATATTTTTTGACAAAAATAAAGATCCTGGGTATTTTTTCGAATCGTATTGCAAATACTTTTTTTCAGCTTCTTGATATTCCAAGTATTTCATTTTAATACTGTCACGTTGTTGTTTATCTTGTTTTGCCTTATCCATTGCTAAACGATTATTTTTCTTTTTCGCACCACCAAATTCCATATTATCTATCGCTTTTGATAACATTGATATTTCATTTTGCTTTTGTGACTCGTATCTTTCATTTCTAACAATTTCCTTTAGTTTATCATTTAAAGATTTTAATTGTCCCATATGTTTTTGTTTCAAAGCATTGTACGATTCGATATCTTCTTTTTTATCTAAATTTTTCCTATTGTCTATTAAATTTTGTATGTCTGTTTTTAAATTATCAATTTGTTGTAACAAATGTTGTTTTATATAACTTGATTCTCTAACTGTATTTGACATTTTAGCCTGTGACATTTACATCTTTCGCAATCTAGTTGTTTTTCAATTTTTAATGAACACAATTAAAAATCAACCCCTTCTTGCAATATATCTTTTGTAGTTGTCAATTTTTAATGAAACACAATTAAAAATCAACCCCTTCTTGCAATATATCTTTTGTAGTTGTCAATTGCAAGTCAACCTTTCTTAACAAGTTTTTTATTTCGTGAACAAAAGACATTTTTTCTATAGATCTTACATTTTTACCAATATGATCTAATAAAACAACTGAAGATGTCATGTGTTTACATAATTTGGAATATTTTTCTAATATCAATTGATATTTGTGATTTGGTATCGACGTAGAAATAAGTCTCTCGTATCTATCTTTCATATCATTCATACTTTGTATAATATGATTTTCACTGTATTCCAATTTTAACATTTCATATTCAGATTTTAATTGATTATACTCCATCTGCAATTTATCTAAATCAACTTCTTTTTCTGACATTTAATATAGAAAAAGAAATATATTTTTTAGTTTAACTTTTACACAAACTAATTAAATGTAGAATTACAAAATTCAGTTTAATTTTTTATTGTAATTTTAATAAATCTTTAAAATTGCGAATCATATTCGATTGAAGTGAAAACAAAAATGTAGAGAATAAAACATTCGGTGTATATTCTTCAAAGAATTCGTGAAAGAATTTAATAGTATGTAACACATATGTAATTGATATAATAATAAAAAGTTGTGATAATCCAAAGAATACCTTTTGAATTTTATTTATATTTCGAATTGAATTTTGATACTCGTAAAATTTTTTATCAATATAGATACCTAGTATAAAACAAAAGAAAAATATGTGCATACTCTTAACTACATATTCAGTGTATCTCATTATATATTAATTTAATAAAAAATATTTTGTTTAAAAGAATATAATACGATAAACAAGTTTTACTTTAATTTCTTTTTACTACGAAGTTGATTGGTACGACCACACTTTTTCTTTCTACAATTGGTAGCATAGCAACTTAAACGAGCATAACATTTACGACAAATCATTTTTTCACAATTGTATTTACTAGCCAATACTTTGAGAGAAGGTTCAATCATTTGTACTAACTAAACAAATAGTTTTTTAATTTAATAAAAAATATTTTGTTTAAAAGAATACAATCATCAAAATTAATAAATTAATATAAATGGATAGGCCATCGTGGGATACTTACTTTATAAATATTGCAAAATTGACAAGTGAAAGAAGTAATTGTGTCAAACGTCGTGTTGGATGCATTTTAGTTAAAAATAAAAGAATTTTATCATTAGGTTACAATGGAACACCTAGTGGAACTGTAAATTGTTACCAAGGAGGATGTAAAAGATGTTATGATCAATGGAATAATAAAAATGTAGATTCTGCTGGAAAATCATTAGATTTATGTATGTGTTTACATGCAGAAGAAAATGCAATTTTATTCAATAAAAGAGAAGATTTAGAAAACTCAACTTTATATGTTACATTAATACCGTGTATAAGTTGTGTAAAAAAAATTGTACAATGCAAAATATCTAGAGTTGTTTATATTGATGACTATAATCCAGATTTAGATATACAAAGTAAACAAATTTTACATCAAAATAATATAGAACTTGTAAAATACATTTAGATTAACAATCTCCTTGTTTCATTTTGCTCGGACGCTTCACCGTTTTCTTTTTCTCTTGTTCCTTTTCTATCGTTTCGTCATTTACAATTTTAATATTTTTTAATACTCTAGACCATTCTGTTTTTACGAAATATTCGTGCCAAGCATCACTTGGATCTGGTTCTCTTACACTAATTCCATTGATTCTTTTAGGACATTCGCTCATACAAGTTTTACTAATAATAATATCTTTTAATTGGCTTCGAATTTTTTCGTCAGGTACACTTAAATATAAATCAAATTGTTGGGGATCATTTAGTTTTAGTACACTGTCTTTTGTTAAATTTAACACTTTTATTTTATTTACAATTTTTCGCAAATTTCGTAAATCAATAGGCATAAAACAGCTATATTTAGGTTTTCTACCTGTTATCTTAAATTCACAAGACAATGATTTAGTATAATTTTTCCACGTTTCATCATCATCGCTTTTTGGTAATTTCCCAAATGCTTTTAAAGACGAAACACTTAAATCCGGATGCCAACTTGGACTAGCTGCTGCAAATTTACAATAAGCAGATACTTCATACATTGATGTCAAACCTCCCATATAACAAGAATCCATTGTAATTAATTTAATATCACCGAATGGTTTTATAACGTAATTTGTAAACTGTGAAACTCCTAAAAAAGGATCTTGCCACTTTCCTATGACAACTGAACCACCGTGACCATAATACGATAAAGCTTTAATTTCATCTTTATTTTTTTCAGACTGTCGTTTTACAAAATTAACTAAACTAGATATCCATCTCCTTCTAGTTAAATCTTTTTGTTGACTTTTTAATACGATAGTTTGTTTTTCTGATGTTATATGATACACATTTGCTAACTTTTTACTGTAAATTCTTAAAATATACACACTAGTATTGTTATCTAAATTTTTTCTACATTTTTTAAAAATCCTATCGAATTCTTTTTTTTCATCATCGTCTACAACGTGTGCGAATATGAACCAGCTTCTCATATATATTATATACGAATAAAAAAAAAATCACTTTTATTATTTCAACTCATATTCTTCAAAACAAAAAATGAATTATAATTGTTATCGAGTTAATTATAAGATGATTATTGGTATATCTGGTAAAATGGGTTGTGGTAAAGATTATGTTTGTAATAATTTAATAATTCCATTATTAAAAAAACTTGATAAATGCTATTTACAACTAGCATTTGCAGATCAAATTAAGATAAATGCCATGACAAAATCAAATATATCATTTGATGATATATATACGAATAAAACAACACATTCTAGAAAATTATTACAAAGAGAAGGTACAGAACTTGGTAGAAATGTTTATGGAAAGGATATTTGGATAAAATATTTAGACAATTGGATCTCTTTATACAAATATCGTGGCATAGACAATTTTATATGCACAGATGTAAGATTTTTAAATGAAATGGAATATATAAAACAAAAAGGTGGAATAATAATAAGAATAATATCTAAAACAAGAAATTTACAAAGACTCGAATCCGAATCTAACGGTGATAAAAATATTATGAGTATATTACAAGAACACCCTTCAGAATGCGATTTAGATAATGTACCAGACAATTCATTCGATATAGTTATACAAAATGAAATAGGTCAGGATTTAGACAAATACAAAGACGTAATCTATTCTAAATTACAACAGTAAGTTTTTATATATTATACATTGTATTTAAAAATATAATATATATTCTTATAATTCTTCTTAATTCTTATATTGTGTTTGTTTTTGACAATATTAATATTAATAGATTTTAATGGATGATATTAAAAATTTAATAGGGACAACAATAAATAAATATACTATAACAAGATATATTAATTCAGGATCTTTTGGAAATGTATTTGAAGCTGTTCATAAAATATCAGGGGATAAAGTCGCTTTAAAAATACCAATAAAGACAAGTGAAAGAGATGGTTTACCATCGATATTATCAGAAGCAAGAATATATAAACAAATAGCTAACCCTGAACGTGGTATTGCAAATATGAAAATAATAAAAAATAAAGAGCAAAAGATTATAGTTATGGATTTGTTAGGATCTAGTTTAGAATCTTTATTACATAAACATAAGAAATTTGGTATGAAAACGATTATTTTACTAGCAATGTCAATGATAGATATTATGAAACATATTCATAGTTATGGGTATATACATAGAGATATTAAACCTGATAATTTTGCAATAGGATACGAATCCTCTTCTAAATTATATTGTATTGATTTTGGATTATCTAAAAAATATTTAAAGAAAAATGGTAACCATATAGACTTTTCTGATAAAAAACGTTTTTGCGGAACTGCTAGATATGCTAGTATAGCTGCACATACAAATAAAGAACAATCTCGTAAAGACGATTTAGAATCAATTGCTTATATATTAATTTACATGTATAAAGGAAAGTTACCCTGGCAAGGAATAAAACACAAGGAAAAAAAGGAAAGATATAGACTAATAGGTGAAAAAAAACAAGAGGTAACCGTTGAAGAATTATGCGAAGGAATGTCAAAAGAATTTGTCGTATTTTTAAAGTATGTTAGAAACCTTGATTTCGATGAAAAACCTCATTATTCTGCTTTGAAAAAGATGTTTTTAAAATTGTATAAATCTAGGAATTACAAAAATGATAAATTAGAATGGGAAAAGTAAATTAAATAATTAAATGTTGTTTTTAAACTAAGCACGTTTATAGTTTAAAAACAGATAATAATGTAGAACTTTTGGAACTAAACATAGGACCAATTATAATTTTTAAATAACTTCCAGAATAATTATTTAACATCTTGTATAAAAATTTATACAGGTGTATACAATATACGACCCTGAAAAATGATAGAAGAAATTAAAACTGATAATAATTGTATTGTTAAAGCATTTGAAAATAACCCTATAGCAATATTACACGAAGATATCAATAATAAAAAGGTTTATTGTTTTAAAGCAGCTGATATAGGAAAAGTATTGGGTATTTTAAATATTAGACAATCTATTCAAAATTACGATGATGATGAGAGGGTAGTAAGGAAAGTATACGACCCCCAAGGTACACTTCAAGACACTATATTTCTAACAAGTCAAGGTGTTTATCGTTTACTTTACAACTCAAAAAAAGAAGTAGCAAAGAAATTTCGTAAATGGGCTGGAAATATTCTTGATGATATTATATTTAATGAATCAGCAGAATTAAAGAAACAACTTAAAGAAAAAGAAGAACAATTACAATTAAAGGAAAATGATTTACAATCTCAAAAATTATTAGTGAAAAAAAGGATAAAGAATTAAAACAAATGGCGAAAAAGATTTCATTAGATTGGTTATACGTAGCAGTTACGGATAACATACAAGGTGTATCTAAAATAGGTATTACAGAGGAAATTTTAAAAAGAATAGATGGACATTTGAGTAGTAATCCTGGTTTCAAATATGTTTTTACATATCAATCAAAAAATAATAAATTGATAGAAAAATGTATCAAGGCATTATTAGATCCATTCATCACAAATAAAAACGAATGGTTTAACATAGAATCACGTGATCTTATATATTTAGTAGAATTTTTTATTGAATTATTTGATAAAAACAATGGAAGCGAAGACCCTAAATTAATAATAGATTTTATTAAAAATATTTCTAAAAAAGAATTACCTCAAGAATTTATATGTAATGCGTTGTATGATGAAACGAATATAGAGATAGATAATAACGGTGATAAAAATTATAAATGCACATTAATCAGTATTCAAAAAGAATTCGAAAAGTATTTACGAGAACACGAGTTCAATAAACAAATTCGAGGAAATATCAAATACTTGGATGTTTATACTTTGGATATCAAAAGATATATCAAATACAAATTCAATAAAACTTGTGAAAGAATTAATATAGATGATGCAAAAAGTAACATACATATAGGGAGTACATTTGGATTTTGCGGATTTAGAATGAAGAAGTTATATGTAGATAGTTATTTTGATAGTAGTATTTATAAAAACTTTATAGATCAGTGTTTAGTCGTAACAGAAAGTGAAGATACAGTTTCTTTATCACAAATCCTAATAGTTTTTAATAAATATCTTAATGATAACAATATTGATCACAAACTAATAAAACAGAATAAATATTTTAAAACTTCATTTAGAGAAGAACTTTTAAAAACAATAGAACAGTTCATGGGATTACAAGCAATAAAACGACCAAATAGCAATAAAAGGAATGGATATTCATTTTTTATAGGTATTAATATTAAATTAAACTCCCAAAAGGAGTTTACGTCTGGAGATTAATATTTTTAACAGTTTTATTGGTAAAATTTATTTACACTTGATGAGAACCAAAAATGAAAACATTACCAATGAATAAAGTTGGTTGCATATTATTATGAGCACCGCCACCACCAGTATTATTAATAGTAATACCTGTAGTAGAAGATCCAGTTTCTTGATTATAATCAACTTGATCTGCTGCAGTTTCAGTAGAAAATGCATTATCTGTACTCTGATCACCTGTATTATTAACATACGTATGTATATGACCAGGATCAGTTACTCCGTGTGAAT
>VFQS010001688.1_pt1 | contig 19623 bp, 25 predicted proteins | sample 3512361 | NCBI WGS metagenome assembly VFQS01 (sample SAMN10412375, study PRJNA504923) | tailings metagenome | isolation source: Relicate 1 Philex TSF3 active mining | place: Philippines
CCATCTGGCAGGGCAACGTGGCCCAGTTCAACGAATCCAGCACCTATCTGATGGGTTGGTTCCGCGACTACCTGTGGCTCAACAGCTCCCAGCTGATCAATGGGTACAACCCCTTCGGCACCAACAACCTTGCGGTCTGGGCCTGGATGTTCCTGTTCGGTCACCTGGTGTGGGCCACCGGCTTCATGTTCCTGATCTCCTGGCGCGGTTACTGGCAGGAGCTGATCGAAACGATCGTGTGGGCGCACCAGCGCACCCCGCTCGCCAACCTGGTTGGCTGGCGCGACAAGCCTGTGGCTCTGTCGATCGTTCAGGCTCGTGTGGTGGGTCTGGCTCACTTCACCGTGGGCTTCTTCCTCACCTACGCCGCCTTCCTGATCGCCTCCACCGCAGGCAAGTTCGGCTGATCCTTCAGACCACTGCCTCCCCTTGAGGGACGACAACACCCCCGGCTCCCGCCGGGGGTTTTTTGTTGCCACTGCCCACTGCATGCAACGAGGGGATGCCTGCTTGGTGGATCATCCGCCGTGCCTTCTAGCCGTGCCCTCAGCTGGGCTCTCAGCCGTGCTCTCAGCTGTGCCCTCAGTGGAAGTCCTTGAAAAACTCCAGGTCCACCTCGTACACCACCCTGGGTTTCACTCCCAGCTGGCGCTGCTCGAACATCCGCACCAGCTTCTCGCCATCCACCAGCTCGATTGGGTTGGCGCCATCCCGCACCGCCTCCCGCTTGGCCTCCAGCGTGAACGTGCCCGTTGTGATCAGGATGCCCTTGTCGGCTTTGCCAATCAGAGCACCGCGAAAGTCTCTGATCGCCGCTGCTCCCACGGAGCCCTGGTAGCGCTTGCACTGGAACAGCACCTTGAAGCTGAGCAGTGGGTTGATCTCCAGGATTCCCTCGCCGTCCACACCACCATCGCCGGAGCGGCCGGTGACGCGCACGTTCAGGAATCCGTGCTCGCGCAGCAGCCGCTGACAGAGGCGCTCGAAGCCTGCGGGGCTCAGCTGTTGAATCACCGGCAGCAGGGCCATGTCATCCGCTTCGAGCGGGTCCGGCGCCGTGTCCTCCACCGTTTCTGGCTTACCGGAGATGCTCCCGCCGGCGCTGTCCCGGAAGCTCCGCTGCACGGCTCGGAACAGATCACCCGCATCAAGGCCGATGAGATCGTCGCGCTGGCCTCTCTCCGTCAGTTTCCAGATGCCCCGCTGCGAGGCATCGATGTGCCCTGAGTGCACCAGGTACATGCGCGCCCAGGCGATCTGGTTGCGCACCTTCGACTGGCCATTGTTGTTGGTTTGTGCCAGCAGATGGTCAGGTAGTTGTTCCCGTTCGATCACTGCGTCGGTGACCTCTGCAGCCGCAGCCGATCCGCCCATCTCCCGCAGCACGTGCAGGATGGGCAGCATGTAGCGAACGAACTGAGGGCCTCTGGCCATGGGCTTTTCCTCCCTAATCCTGGCCATCAAAACGTATCCGACCAACAAAAAGCCCCGCCGGTGGCGGGGCCTGGGAGTGTGAGGTGTGGTGCGCGGAGAAATGGCTGGGTTCAGCCGACGCTCCAGACGCCGCCGGCGATCTTCACCAGAGGGGCCACGATCGCGGTGCTGCAGAGGAACCAGGCGAAGGCGGCGCCGCCGCAGCCGCCGAGCCAGAAGCCGCTGGCGAACTCAGCCCAGCCCGCCTTGGTGAACAGATCGGCCGGGGGGTTGTCGATCGTGGCGTCGGGCGGCTGCACGTTGGGGCCGGCTCCGGCGGTGCCGTAGATCGACAGGCAGACCGTGAGGATCGACACCAGGCCGATCGTGGCCAGCAGACCGGCGGTGCTGGCGTACTCGGTGAGGCGCAGCGGGCCGGTGATGGCGAAGGGGCCGTAGAGGAAGAAGCCGTGGGCCATGCCCACCTCAAGACCCCGGCGGTTGGGGGAGAGGGAGGGGCGGTAGGCCGGGAGGGCGTTCAGGAACGCCTTCGTGAAATAGCTGCTGTTGACGGGGGTGGCGAGGTTGCCGACGGTGGGGTCGGCCACGGGGGTCACGGTCATGTGCGGATCAGGGGAGTCGGGGATGCGTTCGCCGGCGCGGGGATCAATCGCGGGCTTCGATCACGTTGAACAGCAGGGCCATGGCCACCGCGGGCGCAAGGATGCCCACCAGGGGCACGAACACGGACGGCATCCAGGCTGCGGCGAAATCTCCAGGCATGGCGTGGGCCAAGTACAACCGCCGGTACTGTAAGGAGCCCCTTCTGCCAGGCCTCAGGCCCTCCGAGGGGGCGACATAAAAGTTCAGCTCGTTCAGCGCGTCTGCGGCCAGCGGCCATGAATCCATCCCTGCTCACGGCCTCCGCCGCCCTGGTGCTCGGCCTCCTCTGGATCACCCTGCGGCGCCGCCCGGTGACCCTGCTGCGCTCCACCGACGCCAGCGCCATCGCGGCCCTCAACCGGGCCCAGATCGGCCGGCCCCTGGCTCCGCACGAGGCCGCCTCGCCGCTGGCGGCAGGCCTGGCCCCAGGGGCCACCGCCACTGGCCTGGACTCCGGCTCTAGCCTGGATTCCGCCTCTCACGCCGAGCCGGAGCATCGGGCTGCCGCAGCGCTCGCCGCCATCACCCTGCCTGCGCCGGGCCAGGCCCGCGAGCGCGCCGCCCTGCTGCGGCAGCTGCAGGGCGCGATGGCGGCCGCCGCGCCCCAGCGCCTGGCGGCGATCCAGCTCGCGGCCCGCTGGCGCGATCCGGCCGTGCTGCCCCTGCTGCGCCGCGGCCTGCGGGACGTGGATCCCGCCGTGGTGGGCTCTGCCGCCGCCGCCATGGCGCCCTTCCGGTCCTGCCCCCGCCTGCGCCAGGCCCGGCAGGCGGCCGCTCAGCCGGCGTCGCTGCCCCGCAACGTGGCCCGCACCCGGTAGATCGGCCGGCCCTGGCTTTCGTGGTACGTGCGCATCTGCAGCTCCGCCAGCAGGCCGAAGCTGAACAGCTGCACCCCCCCAAGAATCGCCAGCACGGCGAGCAGCAGCAGCGGCCGTTCGCCGATGTCGGTGCCGAGCAGCAGCTTCTCGCCCACCAGCCACAGCCCCGTCAGCAGGCCCACGGCCAGCGAGAGCAGCCCGGCCAGTCCGAACACATGCATCGGGCGGGTGAGGAACCGCTTCATGAACCACACCGTGAGCAGGTCCATCAGCACCCGGAAGGTGCGATCGATGCCGTATTTGCTCTGGCCGTGGCGGCGGGGGTGGTGCTGCACCTTCACCTCGCCGATGCGGGCGCCCTCGATGAAGGCCAGGGCCGGCAGGAAGCGGTGCAGCTCGCCGTAGAGGTTCATGTCGGCCACCACCTCGCGCCGGTAGGCCTTGAGCGAGCAGCCGTAGTCGTGCAGCCGCACGCCGGTGACCGCCGCGATCAGCCGGTTGGCGAGCAGGGAGGGGAGCAGCCGGCTCACGGCGTTGTCCTGGCGCTGGTGCCGCCAGCCGCTCACCAGGTCGAGGTTGCTCTCCTCCAGCTGGCGCAGCAGCAGCGGAATGTCGGAGGGGTCGTTCTGCAGGTCGCCGTCGAGCGTCACCAGGATGGCGCCGCGGCTGGCGTCGAAGCCGGCGGCCATCGCCGCCGTCTGGCCGTAGTTGCGGCGCAGCAGCACCGCCACCAGTTCCGGTACCTGGCTGGCCCGGTCGCGCAGCACGGCGGCGGTGCCATCGCGGGAGCCGTCGTCGACCAGCACCAGCTCGAAGCTGCGGCCCAGCGGGCGCAGGGCCTGGAGCAGCTGCTCGATCAGGTGCGGCAGGCTGCCCTCCTCGTTGTAGAGGGGCACCACCACCGAGAGGTCCGGGCGGGGGGCGCTGGGGGCGGACATGGGCAGCGGGGGGAGGTGTGCCGGGCGATGGCCTCAGGCCGGGCCGACCCTACGCGGGAAGCGGGCTGCCGTCGTGGCTGTGCATCACACGGCCGGCCCCGCGCAGTTCGGCCCGGTAGTGGCAGGCCACCGGATCGCCGTTGCGCGGGTTGAGGTCGTCGCGGCCGATGCCGTCGCGGCCGTGGCTCGGGCCGGAGCTGTGCAGGTAGCGGCCCCCGCCCAGGTGCAGGGCCACGTGGGTGCAGCGCTGCGGTGTGCCGAAGAAGATCAGATCGCCCGGTTGCAGCAGGGCCGTGTTGCCGGGCCGCACCGCCACCGGCCGGCAGAAGCGCTCCTGCAGGTAGGCGTCGCGCGGCAGCCAGATTCCCTGGGAGGCGAAGGCGGTCTGCACCAGGCCGGAGCAGTCGTAGTCGGGCCCGAGGCTGCCGCCCCAGAGGTAGCGGTTGGGGCGGGCCTCCGCCGCCAGGGCGAAGGCCAGCACCGCCTCGAGGCGAGCCTCGATCGTGGACCGATCGAGCCGTGGCAGCGCCGGCGCCAGGGCCGGCTCGCCAAGCCGCGCCAGGTCGGCCGCGTTGAGCCAGCAGGGGTAGCCGTCTTCCAGCAGCCGCACCCGCAGCCGGCCCTGGCTGCTGCCCTCGCCTGAGCCCTCGCTGCAGCCCTCGGCGCCGGCGGGGCCAGGAGTCGGGCCGGCGGCTCCCTCCAGCAGCCGCAGGTGCCGCCCCGCCGCCACCTGGGTGGCGAGGCCGCTGCCGCCGCTGCGGCTGTAGCCATCGAGCGGGGCCCGCAGGCGCAGCACGGTGCCGCTGCCTAATGTCGCCATCATCAGTCGTCTTCGGTGATGGCGTTCTACAGCCCGGATCCCGCCATGGGCCAGTTGCTGGAGAACGTGGTGCGGGCGCTGGAGCTGGAGGGGCGCCCCGGCCTCTCCCAGCGCCTCTCGATCACCTGGCTGCGCTTCGCGGCCCCCCTCGGCTCCGACCCGCCGCCCACGCCCCAGGGGGCCGCCTGGGCCGGCGCCAGTGCCCGGCAGCCCGGCCGGGCCGTGCAGCTCGTGTATCTGGCGGCGGCGGAGGCCTGGCTGCAGCGCCGCCTGCTGGAGGACACCCCCGAGCTGCGCCGCGCCCTGGCGGCGATGGCGCGCGAGGGCAGCAACGACGCAGCCAGCCTGGTGGTGGACCTGCTCAGCGGCACCGGCAGCGGTCCGGCGCTGCCGCCGGCCCGCTTCGCCGCCTGGGCCGCCCAGCGCCAGCTTGTGAACGACTGGCTCGCCGCCTTCGGCTGGCCGGAGCTCGACGGAGCCAACGCCTGCCAGAAGACCTGGAGCGACGGACCCCATGGCCGCGAGCACGACTTCATGGGCCCCCGCCAGGAGAACCGCAACCGCCTCAGCAGCGACGCCCTGGCGCGCCTGCTGCGCGCCACCCTGGCCGGGGAGTTGCTCTCGCCGCCGGCCACCGCCCGGGTGCGGGAGCTGCTGGAGCGCCCGGGCGGTAGCGGGGACCCGCTGCTGGCGGCCCTGGGCGAGGGCCTGCCCGCCGATGGCCGGATCTGGGGCAGCGCCGGCCGGCTGGGGGAGTGCCGCCATGCCGCCTTCCACCTGGAGGCCGAGGGTTACGACCCCTGCCTGCTCGTGGTGCTGGTGGAGGGGGAGGCCAGTGCGGCCGAGGACGGCCTGATCCCGTTCATCAGCGGCCGGTTGCTGCAGAGCTGCCGGCGCAGGAACGGAGCGGTGTGACCGGTGCCGGTTGAACCGGCGGTGATGTGACCAGGAACGGACCGGAAAGGCCCGGGAACGGAGAGGGAGGGATTCGAACCCTCGACAGAAGTTGCCTCCTGTAACTCCTTAGCAGGGAGCCGCTTTCAACCACTCAGCCACCTCTCCAGATGGCCCGCCCACCATACCAGGCGGCACCGCCGGATCAGGCATCGCGGAAGATGCGCTGCACCCGATGCGTGTCCACGTTCACCAGCAGTTCGTAGGGGATCGTGCCGGCCTGGAGCGCCAGCTCCTCCGGCCGCAGCTGCTGGCCGTCGCGGGCGCCGAAGATCAGCACCTCATCGCCCACCGCGGCATCGGGCACGCCGCTGAGGTCGATCGCCAGCGAATCCATCGACACCCGCCCCAGCACCCGGGCCCGCCGCCCCTGCACCAGCACCTCGCCGCGGTTGCCGAGCCGCCAGGGCACCCCGTCGTTGTAGCCGGCGGCCACGATGCCGATCCGCTGCTCCTCGGCCTCCACCACGTAGGTGCCGCCGTAGCCCACCCGCTGGCCGCGCGGCCAGAGGGCCACCTGGGCGAGCCGGCTCACGAAGGCCACGGCCAGCTCCAGCTCCAGCGCCTCGGCGATCGCCGCGGAGGGGTGGATGCCGTAGAGGCCGAGGCCGAGCCGCACCATGTCGCGGCGGGCGGCCGGAAAGCGCACGCAGGCGGAGGTGGCGGCGGTGTGAACGCAGAGGGGGCCGGGCACCTCGGCCCGCACCGCCGCCAGGGCTTCATCGAATCGGGCCAGCTGGGCCGCGGTGGCGGCATCGGCGGCCGGATCGTCGGCGCTGGAGAAATGGGTCATCACGCCGGTCAGCGCGGCCACCCCGGAGGCCGCCAGCAGCCGGGCCGCGGCCGCCGCCTCCGCCGGCGCCACCCCCAGCCGGCCCATGCCCGTGTCGATCTCCAGGTGCACGTCGCAGCGCGCGTTCATGGCCCGCAGGGCCTCCACCAGGGCCCGGGCGAAGGGCAGGGAATACACCACCGGCGTGAGCCCGTAGCGCACGGCCTTGTCGACCTCCTCGATGTCCATCAGCATCACCAGCACCGGCAGGTGCACGCCCGCCCGGCGCAGCCGCGCCCCCTCGTCGGCGGCCGACACGCCGATCCAGTCGATGCCGCTCTCCTGCAGAGCCAGGGCCAGCCGGGGCAGCTCCGTGCCGTAGGCCCAGGCCTTGAGCACGGCCAGCATGGCCACCCCCGGGCCGCAGAGGCTGCGGAAGCGGCTGATGTTCTCGCGGATGGCGCCCAGGTCGACCAGGAAGCGCCGCGGCGCCATCGATTCCCACAGCTCCCGGGCGGCGCTTGCCAGCCCGCCGCTGGCCGCCCCCTTCACCAGCAGGGTGTCGCCGCTGCGGGCGCTGCGGCGCACGTGGTCGCGCAGGGCGGCGAGGTTGTCGATCGCCCGCGGCTGCTCCGGCGCCGCCGCCCGCCAGGCCGCGGCGGTGTGCTCGCGGGCCGGATGGGGCAGCAGCAGCAGTTCGTTGAAGCCCCGCTCGGCGGCCAGGCGGCCGATCAGGGCGTGCTCGCCCGCCTCCCGCTCCCCCAGCTCCCCCATGCCGCCGAACACGAACAGCAGCCGCCCCCCGGGCGTGCGGCTGGCCGCCACCGCCTCCAGGGCCGCCTGCACCGAGAGGGGATCGTCGCTGGCGGTGTCGTTGACGATCGTGATCCCCTCGGGGGTCCGCCAGGTCTCCATCCGGGTGGGGCCGAAGCTGTGGTCCTGCAGGGCCGCGATGATCTCCACGGTCGGCACGCCCAGGCGCAGGGCCGCCGCCATGGCGATGCGCAGATCGTCGATCAGCACCGATGAGCGGGTGCGCACCGGCAGCTCCAGCCGCTCCTCGCCGAAGCCGAGCGTGAGCAGGGTTCCCGAGGCGGTGGAGCGCCGCGCCAGCAGGGCGGGCAGGCAGCCGGGGGTGTGCAGCAGCTGCGCGCCGCTGCCGGCCTCCAGCCCCGCCAGCAGCGGGTCGTCGGGCAGCAGCAGCCAGCCCCCTGCCGGCAGCCGCTTGAACAGGCCCAGCTTCTCGCGGGCGGTGGCCTCCCGGCTGCCGAAGCTGCCGATGTGGGCCAGGCCCACGTTCACCAGCACGCCGAAATCGGGCCTCAGGATCGCCTCGAGCGCCTCCATCTCCCCCGGTGCCGACACGCCCGCCTCGAAGAGGCCCAGCCGGCTGCCCGGGGGGGCGCTCAGCACCGCCAGCGGCACCCCCACCTGGCTGTTCCAGCTGCCGGGGCTGGCGGCCACCCGGTGCCGGCCCGCCAGGATCGCCGTGAGGGCGTTCTTCACCACGGTCTTGCCGTTGCTGCCGGTGATCGCCACCACCTCGGCGATCTCCCTCCGGCGGTACCAGGCGGCCAGCCGCTGCAGGGCGGCGAGGGGATCGGCCACGCTGATCCGCGGCACATCCTCCGGCCCGCCCCAGCCGTGCCGCACCACCGCCAGGCCGGCCCCGGCGGCCATGGCCCCGGCCACGAAGCCATGGCCATCGTGCTGCCGGCCGCGCAGGGCGAAGAAGAGGTCCCCCGGCCGCACCCGGCGGCTGTCGATCGCCACGCCCGCGGCCCTTCCCGCCGGGGGCGGTGGACCCTGCAGCGCACCCCCGAGCAGGGCGGCCAGGTCGTGGGGGGTGGGCAGCGTCATGGGGGCGGTGGCGCGATCCCGGGGCGGTCGCCGCTGCTGCCGCCTCCACTGGTGAACCCCGATAGCATGCCGCCAATCAGGGAGCTGGCATGGGCCAGGTTCTCGTTCTCAATGCGTCCTACGAGCCGCTCAACATCACCACCTGGCGCCGCGCTACGGTGATGCTGCTCAAGGGCAAGGCCGAGGGTCTCGAGCACGACCACGGCCATCGGATCCGGCCCGATCTTCCCCTGCCCACGGTGATCCGCCTGCGCCACTTCGTGCGGGTGCCCTACCGGCCCCTGCCCCTCACCCGGCGCAACCTCTTCCAGCGCGATGGCCACCGCTGCCAGTACTGCGGCCGCAGCGGCATCGCCCTCTCGATCGACCACGTGCTGCCCCGCAGCCGGGGCGGCACCGATGCCTGGGAGAACGTGGTGACCGCCTGCCTGCCCTGCAACGTGCGCAAGGGCAACCGCACGCCGCGGGAGGCGGCCATGCCCCTCAGCGCGGAGCCGCGGGCGCCCCTGGCCGGCCTCGGCTTCGAGGCCGAACGGCAGATCCGCGCCGGCCACCACCAGGAGTGGGCCAAGTACGTGATCGGCTGCTGAGCGGCGGCTCACCCGGCCGTGCCGCTGGCCTGGGCGGCCAGCTCCTCGAGGCGGCGGTTCTGGTCGGCGGCCACACAGGCGCCGATCAGGTCTTCGAGCTGGCCGTTGAGCACCGGCTCCAGCGAGAAGTTGCGGCCGAGCCGGTGGTCGGTCACGCGGTTGTCCTTGTAGTTGTAGGTGCGGATCTTCTCGCTGCGGTCGCCGCTGCCCACCTGGGCGCGGCGGGCTGAACTCTCGGCGGCGGCGGCCTCCGCCAGCTGGCGTTCGTAGAGCTTGGCGCGCAGAATCTCGAGGGCCCGCTCGCGGTTCTGCAGCTGCGAGCGCTCCTGGGTGCAGAACACGCGGATGCCGCTGGGGCGGTGCAGCAGATCCACCGCCGTCTCCACCTTGTTGACGTTCTGGCCGCCGGCGCCGCCCGAGCGGGCGGTGCTGATCTCGAGGTCGCCCGGATCGATCTGCACCTCCACCGGATCCGCCTCCGGCATCACCGCCACGGTGGCGGTGGAGGTGTGCACCCGGCCCTGGGATTCGGTGGCCGGCACCCGCTGCACCCGGTGCACGCCGGCCTCGAACTTCAGCTGGCTGAACACACCATCGCCCTTGATCGCCAGGATCAGCTCCTTGTAACCGCCGAGCTCGGCCTCGGAGGCACTCACCGGCTGCACCTTCCAACCCACGTTCTGGGCATAGCGCTCGTACATCCGAGCCAGATCGCCAGCCCAGAGGGCCGCCTCATCACCGCCAGCACCGGCGCGGATCTCGAGCATCACGCTGCGCTCATCGCGGGGGTCGCGGGGCAGCAGCGCCAGGGTGAGCTGCTCCTCCAGGGCGCCGATCCGGGTCGCCAGGTCGGCCAGCTCCTCCTGAGCCAGGGCTTCCAGGTCGAGATCGCCGCGGCTCTCGCGCAGCAGCTCTCGCGCCTGCTGCTCCTGGCCGCGCAGCATCTGCAGCTCGGCGTAGCCGATCACCAACGGCTCGAGCCGGGCGCGTTCGCGGGCGATCGGCTCGAGCTGCGCCGGGTTGGCAGCCACATCCGGGTCCGCCAGCTGCCGCTCGAGCGTATCGAAGGTGATGCGCGCCGCGTCGAGGCGCTCACTCAAGAAGGAGGCGTCCATGCAGAAAGAAAACGGGCGCGGAACAACAACAGGCGATCGACCAGTGAACAGCAAAAAGCCGGATGCCCTGAAGCACCCGGCTCATGCTCAACACCACAACATCAAAGCTGTGGTGATCAGGACAGCAGCGCTCAGGCCTTGGCCGCAGCAGCCTGCTTGTCGCCATCCTTGGCTTCGGCGGTGCTGGCACCACCCATGCCGTACTTGCGCATGAAGCGATCCACACGACCCTCGGTGTCGAGGATCTTCTGGGTACCGGTGTAGAAGGGGTGGTTGCCGCTCCACACGTCGACGTGGATCTCGGGCTGGGTGGAGCCGGTGGTCATCACCACCTCTCCGTTGCAGATCACCTTGGCATCGGGATACCAGGTGGGATGGATGTCGGCCTTCGGCATGGGAGGAAACGGGCGCGGGGCCCGGGGTGCGTGAATCAGCGCTTGGAGAACTGGGGAGCCTTGCGGGCTTTCTTGAGGCCGTACTTGCGACGCTCCTTGGCCCGGGGATCGCGGCTCAGGTGGCCTTCCACCTTGAGGGGCTTGCGGTTCTCGGGGGAGAGCTCGCACAGGGCACGGGCCGCACCCTGCTTGATGGCGTCGGCCTGGCCGGTGAGGCCGCCGCCGCGCACGTTCACCAGGAGGTCGTACTGGGCTTCCAGGCCGAGGGTCTGGAGGGGGGCCTTCACCGCCGCCAGGTAGACGGGGTTGTAGTTGAGGTAGTTGTCGCCGGGCCGGCCGTTGATCGTCACGGTGCCGGAGCCGGGAACGACGCGCACCCGGGCGACTGCGGTCTTGCGGCGACCGGTGCCCCAGTACACGACGCGGTTGCTGGAGGTGGTCATCAGAGGGCGGAGGCGGCGGGATCGAGGGTGAGAACCTGGGGCTGCTGGGCAGCGTGCGGATGCTCGGCTCCGCTGTACACCTTCAGCTTGCGGAACAGCTGGCGGCCGAGGGCGTTGTGGGGGAGCATGCCCTTGATCGCCTTCTCCACGATCCGCTCCGGCAGGCGGGCCTGCAGGTGGGCGAAGGTTTCGGTCTTCATGCCACCGGGGCGGCCGGAGTGGCGGCGATACAGCTTCTGGGTGGGCTTGTTGCCGCTGACGCGCACCTTCTCGGCGTTGATCACCACGACGAAGTCGCCGGTGTCGAGGTGGGGGGTGAACGTGGGCTTGTTCTTGCCACGCAGCACCGCAGCCACCTCACTGGCCAGACGGCCGAGGGTCTGGTCAGCGGCGTCGACCACGTACCACTGGCGGTCGAGCGTTGCGATGGAGGGCAGTGTTGTCTTGTTCATTGCGCCTGTGTTTGGCAGCGGCAGACAGGATCGGCTGGTCGGCCGGAGGCCGGTGTGACCACCCTGGGGTGCCCATCGCGGACGGATGGGACGGACGGGATGGGGTGACCCTACCGCGTCACGGGTTTGCGATCCGGCGGGCCGGAGCGCAGGGTGATGGCGGGGCGGACGGCTGACTGATCCGTTGCTGCCGAGACAGCCGGTGCCAGAACCAGCGGGCGGCACTGAAAGCGGAGCCTGGGGATCGCCTCATGGGGCCGGTTCGGTGGCTCCCCCGTCGCTCGGGGGGGCGCCGGGGCCCGGAGGTGGATCCGCAGAGTTCAGCTGAAACCGCGGTTGGCAATCATACCAGGCGGCTTCCGGGAACACCGGCTGGGGGTAGCCCACCCGCAGCAGGCAGAGGCCCTGGGGCGGGGCCGCCTCCTTCACCTCTGCCCGGGCCAGCCGCCGCCAGCGGTCGGTGAAGGCCTCCGGGCTCAGCTTGCCCTCCCCCACCGCCACCAGCTGCCCCATCACGAGGCGCACCATGCCGTAGAGGAAGCCGCTGGCCTGCAGCTCGGCCACCACCAGGTCGCCCTGGCGCTCCAGGCTCACCGCCTGCAGGGTGGTGCGGGCATGGGAGCGGCGGCTGCCGGCCCGCTGGAAGGCGGAGAAGTCGTGCTCGCCCAGCATCGCCTCCAGGGCCCGCCGCATCGCCGCTTCATCGAGCCGCTGCCGGTAGCGGTGCCAGCTCCAGGGGGCCAGGAACAGGTTGGGGGTGCGGCCGTTGTGGATCGTGTAGCGGTAGCGCCGGTAGGTGGCCGAGAAGCAGGCGTGCCAGTCGGCGGGCACGGCGCTGCAGGCCCGCACCCGGATCGTGGCCGGCAGGCGGCCATTGAGGGCCCGCGGCCAGCGCTGGGCGGGGATCGGCCCGGTGGCCTCGAAGTGCACCACCTGGGCGGCGGCATGCACGCCGGTGTCGGTGCGGCCGGCCGCCACGCAGCGTGCGGGCCGGTGCGGATCCAGGGCGGCGATCGCCTCCTCCAGCGTCGCCTGAACGCTCGGCTGGCGGGTCTGCCGCTGCCAGCCGTTGAAGGCGGCACCGTCGTACTGAAGGCAGAGGGCGAGCCGCTGCGGCGGGGCCGGCGCGGCGGCTTCCGGGCGTGGATCGCGGCTGGGATCGCGGCTGGGATCGCTCATGAAAAAGCCGCGGTGAGAGATCACCGCGGCGCAGGGAATGGGTTGGCCCGCTTGCTCAGACGAGCTCGATGATCGCCATCTCGGCGTTGTCGCCGCGGCGGGGCACGGTGCGGATGATGCGGGTGTAACCGCCGTTGCGCTCGCCGTAGCGGTCCTGAGCCTTCTCGAAGAGGGCGTGCACGAGCTGCTTGTCGTAGATGTAGCCGATGGCGCGGCGGCGGGCGGCGAGGCTGCCATCCTTGGCGAGGCTGATCATGCGCTCGGCCTCATCGCGCAGGGCCTTGGCGCGCGCCTTGGTGGTGGTGACGCGGCCCTCGCGGATCAGCTGGGTGGTGAGGCCGCGCAGCAGGGCCTTGCGCTGGTCGGCGGGTCGTCCCAGCAGGGGGACTCGGCACTGGTGTCGCATGGTGGGAGAACGGTGGCGGAAACAGGGAAAGGGCCGATCAGGCGCTGGTGCGGCTCTGGGGCAGGGAGATGCCGATCCGCTCGAGGGCTTCGATCACTTCATCGGCCGACTTGGAGCCGAAGTTCTTGATCTCCAGCAGGTCTTCGTAGCTGAAGCCCATCAGGTCGGACACGGAGTTGACCTGGGCGCGCTTCAGGCAGTTGTAGGCCCGCACCGAGAGGTTCAGCTCCTCCAGGGGGATCTGGGCTTCGGCGGAGGGCTCGGGCTCCAGGCCCGGCTCCTCGGCCATGGTGAGGCTGGCCAGCGGCTGGAACAGGGCGATCAGCTGGTTGGCCGCCTGGGCCATGGCGTCGTCGGGGGTGACGCTGCCGTTGGTCTCGATCTCGAGGCGCAGGCGCTCGCGGGCGGAGCCGCCCTCGCCCACGGCCGTCTCATCGACGGAGTAGTTGACCCGCTTGACGGGCATGAACACCGCATCGATCTGGAGCAGGTCGATGGCGCTGGTGTCCTCGCTGTGGCGGTCGACGGGGCGATAGCCCACGCCGCGCTCCACATGCACCTCCATCTCGAGGCTGTGGCCATCGGCCACGGTGGCGATCGGCCGATCGGCATCGATCACCTGCACCTGGGAGGAGAACTGCAGGTCGGCGGCGGTCACCGTGGCCGGACCGTTGACGACCAGGCGGCCGATCTCGGTTTCGCGGCTGCGGCTGTTAACCGGCACCGACTTGCAGTTCAGCAGGATGTCGAGCACGTCTTCGCGCACACCGGGCACGGTGGCGTACTCGTGGTTCACGCCGGCGATGCGCACCGCCGTGATGGCGCTGCCCTCAAGGCCGCCGATCAGAACCCGGCGCAGGGCATTGCCCAGGGTGGTGGCCTGACCCCGCTCGAGCGGGCCGATGACGAACACACCCGTCTGGGATCGGTCGTCGGCCACCTGATGCTCGACGCGATCGATCTGGTAATGCAGCACGGTCTGAAGGACGAAAAGGTGGACAGAACCCCGAGGGGCGGATCAGACGCGGCGGCGCTTGGGGCGCCTGCAGCCGTTGTGCGGCAGCGGGGTGACGTCGCGGATCAGGGTGATCTCCAGGCCGGCCACCTGCAGGGCGCGGATCGCGGTCTCGCGGCCGGAGCCGGGGCCGCGCACCAGCACTTCGATCTGGCGCATGCCCTGCTCGAGGGCGCGGCGGGCGGCGGCTTCGGCGGCGGTCTGGGCGGCGAAGGGGGTTCCCTTGCGGGCGCCCTTGAAGCCGCTGGCACCGGCGGACGACCAGCTGATCACTTCACCGGCCGTGTCGGTGATCGACACGATCGTGTTGTTGAAGGTGCTCTGGATGTGGGCAACGCCGTTGGGGACGTTGCGCTTGGCCTTCTTGGGGCCTGTTTTCTTGGCTGGCTTCGCCATCGGGGAAGGCCTGCGGAGGCAGGCAGGTGATCGGGGGACTGGGGGACGCCCTGGTGACGGTCGCGGGTGGATGGCGCTGCCGGAGCGGCGCCGGCTGCGGCCGGCAGGGCGGAAGTGGGGGGCGGTGAAGCGGGGCGCGGAGCCTTACTTCTTCTTGCCGGCCACGGTCTTGCGGGCGCCGCGGCGGGTGCGCGCGTTGGTGCGGGTGCGCTGGCCGCGCACCGGCAGGCCGAGGCGGTGCCGACGGCCACGCAGGCAGCCGATGTCCTGGAGGCGCTTGAGGGCCATGCCCTCCTCGCGACGCAGGTCACCCTCGAGGGTGAAGGTTTCGGCGGCGTTGCGCAGCTTCTGCACGTCGGCGTCGCTCAGATCCTTCACACGGGTGTCAGGGTTGACGCCCGTTTTGGCGAGGATCTTGCGGGCGCGGGTGAGGCCCACGCCATACACATAGGTGAGAGAGATCTCAACCCTCTTGTCGCGAGGGATATCGACACCGGCGATCCGAGCCACGTCAGGAAACGATCAGAGGGGCAGATGAACAGCCCGGAGAGGGAGGGCTGCCGCAGAAGCGGCCGCCGGCCTACCGGGCGAGGGAAATGGGGTGGGAGCCGCCGCGGGGCTGCTCCCGGCCAGGCTCAGCCCTGGCGTTGTTTGTGCTTGGGGTTGGTGCAGATCACCATCACCCGGCCGTGGCGACGGATCACCCGGCACTTGTCGCACATTTTCTTGACCGAGGCACGCACCTTCATGGGCGGTGTGCTCTCCGAATTTGCAAACAGCCAACCTATCACATCAGGTGTCGAGCACGGCCGCGATGCGGCTACCGATCTCGGCCACGCTGCCCGCGGCATCCACGGCCACCAGCTGGCCGCGGCTGCGGTAGTGGGCGATCAGGGGGGCGGTCTGCTCCCGGTAGACGTTGAGGCGGTGGCGGATCACCTCCTCGTTGTCGTCGGCCCGGCCGCGGCCCAGCAGGCGCTGGATCAGCACGGCGTCGTCGAGCTCAAGCAGCACCACCAGCTCGATCCCCTGGCCCAGCTCCTCAAGCAGGCCGTCGAGGGCCTCCGCCTGGGCGGGATTGCGGGGGAAGCCATCCAGCAGCCAGCCGCCGCTGTGGCCCTGCAGCCGCGAGCGCACGATGGCGAGCACCAGGGCATCGCTCACCAGTTCGCCGCGGGCCATCACGGCCTCGGCTTCGCGGCCGAGCTCGCTGCCGGCCTGCACTTCGGCCCGCAGCAGATCGCCGGTGGAGAGGTGGAGCAGGGAGCGCTCGGCGGCCAGCACCTGGGCCTGGGTGCCCTTGCCGGCGCCGGGCGGACCGAGGAACAGCAGACGTTGCTTCATGGCAGGAAGGGAGAAAAGGGGAGAGGGATCGCGGCGGCGCTGCCCTGGCTGGCGCTCGCGCTCACTGGCGCACCATGCCCTCGTAGCGCTGGGAGATCACGTAGGTCTGCACCTGTTTGGCGGTGTCGATCGCGACGCCCACCAGGATCAGCAGCGAGGTGGCGCCGAAGCCCTGGAAGGTGCGCACCTGGGTGGCGCCCTCTACGGCCGTGGGAATGATCGCCACCGCGCCGAGGAAGATGCCCCCCAGCAGGGTGAGCCGCGTCTGCACGCCGGTGAGGTAGTCGGCGGTGGCCGAACCGGGCCGCACACCTGGGATGGCCGTGCCCCCCCGCTTGAGGTTGGCGGCCACCTCGGTGGGGTTGAACATCAGGCTGGTCCAGAAGAAGCTGAACGCCAGGATCAGGGCCAGAAACACCAGGGAGTAGGCCCACGGGGTGCTGCCGTTGGGGCTCAGGTAGCCGGCCACCCGGGTGAGCCAGGCGCTCTTGAGAAGCCCCGCCAGGGTGAGGGGCAGCAGGGCCACGGTCTGGCCGAAGATGATCGGCATCACGCCCGCGGCGTTGAGCTTGAGGGGGAGGTAGCTCTGGCGGGTGGGCAGCAGGCTGGCTCCGCCCACCTGCCGCTTGGCGCTGATGATCGGGATGCGGCGGCTGCCCTCCTGCACGAAGATGATCCCCACGATCGTCACCAGGAAGACGAGCACGAGCATCACGATGCCGCCCACGGTGCTGCGGTCACCGCTCTGGGCCAGCTCGATCGTGGAGCCGAGCGCCCGCGGCAGGGTGGCCACGATGTTCACGAAGATCACCAGGGAGGCCCCCTGGCCGATGCCCCGCTCGGTGATCACCTCGCTGAGCCACATCACCACCATCGAGCCCACCACCAGGGCCAGGGCGGTCTGCGCCACGAACAGCACGTAGGACTGACCGGGCAGGGCGTAGGTGTAGAGCACCGAGGCGAAGCCGATGCTCTGCAGCAGGGCCCAGCCGAGGGCGGCGTAGCGCGTGATCTGGGCGATCTTGCGGCGCCCGGCCTCGCCCTCGTTCTTCTGCAGGTCTTCCAGCTGGGGGATGGACGTGGTGAGCAGCTGGAGAATGATCGAGGAGTTGATGAAGGGCAGGATCCCGAGGGCGAACACCCCCACGGTGGAGAGGCCGCCACCGGTGAAGATGTCGAGGAAGCCCAGCAGCTGCCCGTTGTTCTGCAGGAAGTCCTGGAAGGCCACCCGGTCGATGCCGGGCAGGGGCACGTAGATCCCCAGGCGCACCAGCAGCAGCAGGCCGAGGGTGGTGAGCACGCGATCGCGCAGCCCCTTGGCCTGGATCACCTGGCTGATGATTTCAGCGGCGCTCGGATTGCGCCCCCGACTGACGACCATGGCGTGTGCTGACGGTGGGGTGGGGGAGTGGCGATGAAAAGAGCCGCCTGCCCGGCCTGGTGGGGCGGGCAGACGGCAGTGAACCTAGAGGATGGGCCGCATGGCGGCTCAGCCGGTGATCTCGCAGCTGCCGCCGGCGGCCTCGATCTTGGCCTTGGCGCTGGCGGTGAAGGCGGCGGCCTGCACCGTGAGCTTCACCTTGATCTCGCCGCTGCCGAGCACCTTGAGCGGGTGCTTGGGGTTGGTGAGCAGGCCGTCCTTGATCAGGCTGTCGCGGGTCACGGTGCTGCCGGCGGGAAGCTCGGCGAGGCGTGCCACGTTGATCACGGTGAACTCCTTGGGGTTCACCAGCGGGAAGTGCTTGAGCTTGGGCACCCGGCGGTAGAGGGGCATCTGGCCGCCCTCGAAGCCCGGGCGGGTCGGGCGACCCGAGCGGGACTTCTGGCCGCGCATGCCGAAGCCGCAGCTGGCGCCCTGGCCGGCGGCGATGCCGCGGCCCTTGCGGGTCTTGCGGCGGCGCGAGCCCGGCTGGGGCTTGAGGGAGTGAAGAGAGAACGTCATCGGGGACCTCAGGAGTAGATCTGCTCGAGGGAGATGCCCCGCTCCTTGGCGGTCTCCTTGTGGGTGCGCAGCGCCTCGAGGGCCACCATGGCAGCCCGGGCGTTGTTGAGGGGGGTCTTGGAGCCCAGCCGCTTCGCCAGCACGTTCTTGATGCCGGCGAGCTCGAGCACCGTGCGGATCGAACCGCCGGCGATCACGCCCGTACCCGGGGCGGCGGGACGGATGAGCACGCTGGCGGCGCCATCCCGGCCGTTGCTGATGGTGGGGATGGAGCTGTGGCGGGTGAGGGGCACCTTCACCAGGTGCTTCTTGCCATCGGCCACGCCCTTGCGGACGGCACCGATCACATCGCCGGCCTTGCCGACGCCCACGCCCACCTGGCCGCGCTCGTTGCCGACCACGACGATGGCGCGGAAGCTCATCTTCTTGCCGCCCTTCACGGTCTTGGAGACGCGGCGGATCTGAACCACCCGCTCCTGCCATTCGGAGTCGCGCTCCTGGCCGCGGCGATCACCGCCCCGACGGCCGCCGCGGCGGTCGCCCTTGCCCTCGCCCCGGCCACCACGGCGCTCCTGCTGGCCTTCGGCCGCTGCAGGAACATCCGACGCGGCGGGAATGTCGCTGGACTGGATCTGGTCGTTGGATTCGGTCATGGTGAGAGCAGGATCAGAACTGAAGGCCCGCTTCCCGGGCGGCGTCGGCCAGAGCTTTCACCCGACCGTGGTACAGGTTGCCGCCGCGATCGAAGACCACCTGCTGGATGCCCTTGGCCAGGGCACGCTTGGCGACCAGTTCACCCACGGCCACGGAAGCATCGCAGGTGGAGCCGGACTTGAGGCTGGTGCGCAGGTCCTTGTCGAGGGTTGAGGCTGCACAGAGGGTGCTCTGGGCCGCGTCGTCGATGACCTGGGCGTAGATGTGGTTGTTGGAACGGAACACCGCCAGCCTCGGCCGGTCGGCGGTGCCGCTCAGGGTGCGACGCAGGCGGTAGTGCCGCTTCTGGGTCTGCTGTTTGCGGGAGAGGGAGGACATGGTGGATGGGGAGGTGGACCAGGCGTACGGTGCTTGGGCAGACCTTATTTCTTGCCGGTCTTGCCGGCCTTGCGCAGGATCCGCTCCCCTTCGTACTTGATGCCCTTGCCCTTGTAGGGCTCAGGCGGACGAATGGCCCGCACCTTTGCGGCTTCATTGCCGACGAGTTCCTTGTCGGCGCCGGAGACGAACACGGTGGTGTTGTTCTCCACCGCGAAGGTGACGCCCGCGGGGGGCTCCATCTCCACGGGGTGGCTGTAGCCGGCGCTGACCACCAGCTTCTTGCCCTGAACCTGGGCGCGGTAGCCCACGCCCACGATCTCGAGCTTGCGCAGGTAGCCCTGGCTCACGCCCTCGACCATGTTGGCGACGAGGGTGCGGCTGAGACCGTGGCGCTCGCGCGCCCGGCGCGACTGGTCGGCCGGGGCGACCACCAGGTCGTTGCCGTCCTGGCTGATGGTGACGCCCTCGGGCAGGGTGCGGCTGAGTTCGCCCTTGGGACCCTTCACGGTGACGTCGAGCCCGTTGAGGCTGACGCTGACCTTGTCGGGAATGGGGATCGGGGCCTTACCAATACGTGACATGACGTGTGTTCCTCCCTGATCAGTAGACGTAGCAGAGCACTTCGCCACCCACGCCCTGCTTGCGGGCGTCGCGGTCGCTCATCACGCCCTTCGAAGTGGAGATGATGGCCACCCCGAGGCCGCCGAGAACTTTCGGCAGCTGGCGGGTGTTCTTGTAGATGCGCAGACCGGGCTTGCTCACCCGCTGCACGCGGCGGATGGTGGGCAGGCGGTGCTTGCCGCTGTACTTGAGCTCCAGCACGAGTTGCTTCTCGATGCCTTCACCCTCTTCAGAGATGTTGGCGATGAAGCCTTCCTGCTGAAGCACATTGGCGATGCTGCGCGACATGCGCGAAGCGGGAATCCTGGTGCGCTCGTGACGCTTCTCACTCGCATTGCGAATGCGGGTGAGCATGTCGGAAATGGGGTCGTGGTTGGCCATGGTCGTGTCCGGAAGCGGGCTCAGTTACTGCGGAACGGCATTCCCATCTCGCGGAGGAGGGCCCGGCCCTC